>Ga0164290_1000455_pt1 | contig 131983 bp, 107 predicted proteins | sample Micstemetagenome_FD_108782 | JGI IMG/M metagenome (GOLD analysis project Ga0164290, IMG submission 108782) | Contaminated culture microbial community from soil near Moab, Utah, USA - Microcoleus steenstrupii SON62 (Illumina Assembly) | ecosystem: Environmental > Terrestrial > Soil > Soil crust... | reverse complement strand
GCAGCGTGCGTGCTGGAAGACATCGGCCAACGCCAGAACCTCCTCCGCTCGTTCTTCCAAGCCACGCCCCTGACCATCCCGGGAGTCACCTGATGCGTCAGGGATTTATGCAGCGCTCAGTATCGCAGTGCGCACGGCGTGTACGTCAACGGCCGCGAACTGCTCCTGGACATCCCGCTCAATGACGGCGACAAGATCAAGATCTGGCAGACCACGCTGGTGTATCTGGCTGTGGATCACGCCGATGCGTCGGCGGCGATGGCGGCGGCCAAGAAGAAGGACGAGTGGGCCCGCAGCACGATGATGGGCAATGAGTAGTGGCGGGGCAGCCCGCGATGGTGCGATGAGCGAGCAAGCCCACGGCCGCCTCCGCTGCTTGGCTCGTGGTTCCACGCTCGCTCACTTGGGCGTCGACATCTTGGCCCGGATTTCACTCGTGAAGTTCACCACCACGCCGATGGCGGCAGTGGTCTGCTCGCTTTCGCCTTGCATCACGGCCATCAGACGTCCGTCAGGGCCAAAGGTGAGATCTCGCGTCTTGAGGTCCTTGATGCTGTACAGGGCCTTGGGTTCGGAGGCGTTGACTGTCGGCTCCAGCTTCACCTGCACGCTCATCACTTGGCTGTCGTTGTTGATGTAGCGGATCTCGGCGCCGTCGGTGCTCCACCACGGGTTTCCGCCCGAAAACCCAGCCGTGGAGATTTGGCGTCGATCCGATCGAGCGTCCGCGTCCGCATCGCCGGTGAATCGCTGAATGTACAACTCCTGACGACCCGAGACACTCGACGCGAAGAGTACCCACTTGCCATCGGCGGAGAAACGCGAGATCGATTCGCCGACGGGCGACTTGAGGTACGGCTTTGCGGTCCCGGGGCCTGAGCCGCCGTTGGGTGTGAGCAGATACGCGTCGGGGTTGTCGCTGGCCATGTCGATCTGCAGGAACGCCAACGTCTTGTCGTCGGGTGCCCATGTGCTCGGAACGAGCAGCGTTCGTGTGTCCGGACTGGAGAACAGCGTGACGGGTTCCCCGGATCCATCGGCGCGTCGCTGCACAAGCGAGAACCCGCCGTCCTTGGCCAGTCCATAAGTGATCCGCTGGCCATCGCTGCTCCATGTCATCCCGATCATCGCGCCTTGGATGGGGATTCGGGTGGAGGTCCGTCGAGCGATGTCCTGCACCCAACACTCAGAGATGAGTTCGGCGCTGCCCGCCGTGTCCATGTTGGCAAGCACGCGCCCGCCGTCGGGCGAGACAAGCACCTGTCCGTAGGAGCGCATCATGCCGGGGACTGGCTGCACTTGCCCCCTGTCGTCGATCCACGCGAGACGACGATCGAGCACTTCGGCGGGGCGTGTGGCGATTGCCATCGTGCCGCCGGATGCGATCCGGAAGCCGCTGATTGGGCGCCCGCTCCACACCGTCACCGGCTCGCCGAGGGTTTTCATCGACGCGAGATCGAATCGAACGGCCACCAGACTCGTCTGAGTGTTGCGCATCGCCACGAGCCACCCGCCGCTCTCATCGCCCAAGTACTGGCCAGAGCCGGCATCGGGGAAGACAAGGGTCCGATTTCCCGATGCGAGGTCGATGACCTCGGTGTTGAGTTTGATCTTCTGTCCAACGAACGACCAACGCGTCGCCAGAATTGTCTTGCCCGGCTGGAGCGGCCGGAAGTCGCCCCAACTCTCGATGCCCTTGGGGATGTCCTCGCGCAGCACCTCGCGAGGCTCGCCCCCGGATGCCGAGACAACGTAAATCACCGGCTCCCAGTTGGGCGAGAAGACAATGTCGCGATCCGAGGCCCAGCACAACACCGGCGGCGTGTTCTGCGGCAGGTCGCACACCGTCTCCGGCTTGCCTGACGGCCGCCCGTTCTCAAGCGAGATGCGCTTGAGAGTGAACTTCGTCCCCGCGCGATCGTTCGCCGCCGCGAACGCAATCCAGCGCCCGTCTGGCGAGAGAGCTGCTTCGCGTACGCCCTCACTGCCCTCGATGGTGATTGTCTCTTCGCGATCAAGACGCCGCAGCATCAAGTTGCCGGACGGCTTGACGCTCTCGGGTGGCAGTTCCGGCCATCCGACGTAGACCAGGTACTTCGCGTCCGGGGCTATCGCCACCAGAGCATTGAACGCGGGCTTGGCGTCGATCACGGTCGCCACATGAAAGGTCTGGGCCGGCGCGACGGCGGCGGGTCGCGAAAGCAGTTTTGCGAGCCCCCACCCGGCCCCGAGCATCGCCAGCCCGACCAACGCCGCGATCGGAATCGCGCTCGAACGAGTTGCGTTGCTCGCCTGCATGCTCGCCCACTCGCGTCCTGAAATGGCGCGATCGAGTGCGAGCCGCGCATCGCCGATGTCGTGCAGCCGATTCTTGCGATCCTTCGCGAGACAACTCGTGAGCAGGTCGCGCACCCGCGCCGGTGTCTGTGGCGGCAGCAGCCCGAGGTCCGATTCCTTGTGCAGCGTCGCGCCAATCGAGTCCGCCGCCGTCTCGCCGCGAAAGGGCATCGAGCCCGTCAGCATCTCGTAGAGCACGCAGCCGAAAGAGAAGATGTCCGATCGCTTGTCGACGGCCTTGCCGCGGGCTTGTTCGGGGGACATGTACCCGGCGGTGCCCATGATTACGCCTGGGATGGTGGGCGAGTGAGCCAGCGGTGGCGTGGCGATGGTCGGTGAGTCGGCGAGCACGCGCATCGCGATCGACGACGCGGGCGCGTCTTCTGTGCGGGCGAGGCCGAAGTCGAGCACCTTCACCACGCCCGCCGATGTCATCATCACGTTCGCCGGTTTGAGATCGCGGTGCACGATTCCCTTCTCGTGCGCGGCTTCCAGCGCCTCGGCGATCTGTTTGGCAATTGTCAACGCCTCTTCAATCGCAATCGCGCCGTCTTCGAGCCTTTCGGCGAGGGTCGGCCCGTCGATGAACTCGAGGATGAGGTAGCGGCGCTCGCCGACCTCTTCGAGGCCGTGGATCGCCGCGATGCCGGGATGGCTCAGCGACGCGAGCAACTTGGCTTCGCGCTCGAATCGCGCAAGGCGGTTTGCGTCCGCGGCCAAATGCTCGGGCATCGCCTTGATCGCGACCTGACGATCAAGCCGCGTATCGACGGCAAGGAAAACCTCGCCCATTCCGCCGCGCCCGATTTCCCGCACAATCTTGAATGGACCGATCGCTGTTGGCTGCATGAGCCGCAAGTGTATGTGGATCGGCAGATGGTCGCGTGCGCGGGCGACGACGGCTTGGGGAGATCGGGCTTGAAGCACCGGCAACTCGGAGCGCCACTCGGGATCAACTCTCCAACGCCGCCCCGAGCGAGTCGCGAGAATCGTCGCTTTGTTGATCACCGTTGTCTGGCTTTGTGTCGAGCGCTATCGCTCAGCCGTGTGCCGACCGCATTTGGTCCGGCGGCACGGTGCGGGCCTCAGGGAAAGTTGTGCCCGACACGATGGCCAACCCCACACTCGTTGTCGACAGGGAGACAGCGGAGAATGCTCACGCCATCGATTACGCGCCTTGATCAACGGCCGCGCGGAGGGCGGCGGCGAGTGCCTTGCGGCTGTTGTGGATGCCTTCGACGACATCACCCTCGCCGCGATAGTCGATCGCCAGAGTGCCGTCGTATCCGACGCTCGCGACCGCACCGACGAGTTGTTCGAGGTCGTACGGCGGGTGGAGGGGCGCGGGCTCGAAGACTTCTTCGTCGTCAAGGTCCGCATCGAGTTCAGCCAGATCGGCATCGAGCGCGTCGGCCAGTTCCGCGTCTTCGCCCTCGTCCTCCTCGTCCTTGACGGGAGCAGCCGGCGGCGGGGGCGAGCCCTTCTTGCCCTTGGCGGGCTTGGCTTCGATCTCGTCGTCGGGGCCGAGGTCCGGGCCGTCGGCGCTTGGGGTAGGCGAGCCAGCCTTGGTGGTCTTGCCTTTGCCCTTGGCGGGCTTTGCGTCCTCGTCCTTCGCGGCGGCCTTGCCCGCGGCATCCTTGGCCTTCTTGCTGATGCCGAGGATCGCGTCGCGAAGCGCGTCCAGACCGCTGCCCATCATCTCGTCATCGTCACCGGGGGCTGGCGCGGCTTTGGCCTTGCCCTTCTTCGGCGCGGGGACATCCGGCGGCGGATCGATGAACTTCAGCGTCGACGCCGATACCACCGCGGCGTACGGCGTGAGGCGGCGGAGGTAGCCGACTGGGTCTTTGCTGGCGGAGGCGGTCTGGAAATCAGGGAACGTGCCGATGCGGAAGCCGCCGACCTTCTTGAGCAGTTCGGTGAGTTTCTCGGGCGTCGACGTCAGCCCCGTGTGCGGCGCGATCAACAGGTTCATGTCCAGTCGCTCGGCCTTTTCAATGACTTTGCGGAGGCGCTGGGCGGCAAGACCGAGGGCTTTCTCATTGTCGGCGGCGGTCAGGCGCACGCTCGCGGACGAGCAGCCCAGAATCTGGGCCGCCTGCACCACGCGGATCAGACGGTCGACACCGACCTGGGCGAGGGCGTCGTCGGCGTCGGCGAGGTTCTGCGGCTCGGCCTCCATCAGCAGCAGGCACGAGCAACCGACCTTGTCGGCGCGTTCACGGATCGACTCGAGGCGGCGACGATCTGAGCCGACGAGCAGATCAGTCGAGATGTTCATGCCGCTCAACCCAAGGTCCTCGCGGATGAACTTGGGGAGATCGGTGAGCGTGAGCGTGGGTTTGGCCTTGCGCGCAGGGGCAAGGAGGGGCTTCAGGCAGGATGCGTTGAGTGTCAGCAGCATGATCGCAGGGCGACTGTAGCGAGGCTGGCCAGTGCCGCCCACCCCGATCCATCACGAGTTGTCGGAGGCGTCCTATTTGGCCTCGCGTGGGGCTTCGCGTTGCTGCAGTCGCTGACGCATTTCGTCCATGCGCTTGCGATGTTCGTCCATGCCCGGTGGGACAGGGAAGGCAACGTCGAAGGGCGTGCCGCCGCGTTTGGCTTCATCGTCCTTCATCGCCTTGAAGCGTTCGATGAGCATGTCATAGGCGAAGACGCGGAGGTCCATCGGCGCGCGGTTGTAGACGCGTTCGGCGTCGCCGACGGGGAGTTGCGAAAGCAACTGGAAGAAGATGCCGCCGGCGACGTTGCGGAAGTCCTTGTCCATCTGCTCCATGCGGGCGACAGTGGGGTCGATGTTGGTGTTGCGGAGTTGCTTGGAGAAGTAGAAGTTGTGGAAGTCGGCGGCGTACTTGAAGAGTTCGCGGAAGAGCGGCACATCGTCGCCGAGCAGGCCGTTGATGTACGCGCCTTGCAACGCGCCCACCACTTCGCCGACGGCGACGTAGCCGGAGTCCTGACGGTCGGTGAGTTCCTGATAGACGAACTGTTCCAGCGGCATCGCGAAGAGGCGTGCGCGATCGGGGTCGTTGGCATTCTGGCCTTCCCAGGTGCCCAGGTCGCGGTAGTAACGGTCGGCGGTGGCGCGATCGCCGCGGCGGAAGAAGACGCGGATGGCGTCCTTCATGAAGTTCTCGTAACCGGCGGAGTAGAGCGTGAAGATGCGCTTGCCCAAATCGTCGACTTTGGAGCGAGCCCGCAACTCGCCCAAAATGCTGCCGTAGGTCTCGATGAAGTAGTCGTTGGGGACGGCGAACCAGACCGGGCGCTCGTCTTGGGTGAACGTGAGGTAGTCGAAGTAGATCGTGCCGGCGCGATAGAGTTCCTGGATCGACTGGATGACGATGCGATCGGTGTTGACGAAGTCAAAGTCCTTCATGTTTCCCGCGTTGGCCCGCGACTGCGAGACATCAACGCCGCGGGCGGCCCAGTAGAGACCGTGGGCGGCGGGGGAGCGCCAGTCGATGGGGCCGTACTTGAGCGTGTACCGGACCATGCGGGCCGGCTCCATGTTGTACTGATCGACCAGCACGCGCTTGCGGGTGTGGGCGAGGAGCGCAGGCCAGGCCTTGGCAAACCTCGGGTCTTCCGAGAGCGCGAGGAATCGCAGTGAGCGGGGGTCGAAGGTCTTCACCATCGCCGACTTGCGACCCGACGTGTCGAGTGCGGTCTTGAGCGCCACCATGCGCAGCAACTGGTACGACGGCCCGACGTCGGTGTCGCGCTTGAGCGCGTCGACAAGTTCGCGCGTCGTTGGCTCGATCAGGTACAACTCTTCGAGCGTGTCGGGCGCATCGGCGATCGGCTGGAGCCACGCCGCGAACTGCTTGGAGACGGACTCGCGATCGCGGGCCTTGGGGTCGGGGTTGGGTGGCACGCCCAGGACGTTGGTCCACTCGGCGGCCATGTTCCACTTGTAGAAGATGTTGGCGTCGTCGGTGATGCCCTGAATCTTGTGAAGGAAGATCCACGCCAGCTCCTTGTGAAGGAGCATGTCGTTGGGGTTGGCGCGGATGCCTTGTTCACGGAGCAGGCGCACGCCGTCCTGTACCCACTGCCAGCGTTCTTCGCGGGTCTGGGTGCTGACGGAGATGTTGTACGCGAGATTCCAGGCGTGGAAAACCCACACGCGCGGGAAGCGGGGCTGGAGTTTCGTGATGACTCGCGAAAGTTCAACGGCCTCGTAATACTTGCCGGCTTCCTTCAGTTCATTGGCGCGGAACCACAAGTAGTTGACGAAGATGCCGCGGAACGCGCCCATCGCGATGCCCAGCGCGACCTCGGGCGGCTGGCCTTCTTCGGCGCGATCGGCGTACGTGAGGTGGGCGCGGCCGGAGATCGCGCTCATGCGATTGGCGAACACACCCGCGCCACCAAAGCACAGCGCCATCACGAGCAAGGCGACGATCTGGATCTGGCGGGCGCGGGTCAATCAGTTCCCCGAGTAAATCGCGAGTTCACGACGACGGAAAATCAAGACGGCGACGAAGAACAACACCGCCGTCCACAACAGCAGGACGCCCGAACCGGTCGAAACGCCTTGCCAATCAAGGATCACGCCCTCGACGAGTCGCTGCGTCGGGCGCAGGTCGGCATAGATGGAGAACAGCCACGCGACGCTCATGCCGATCGCGCCGATGGGAGTCTTGATGATGTGGAATCCGCCGTCCGCGGAAGTCATGTCGAACTGATCGAGCGAATCCGAGAGGAACTTTGCGCCCTCGGCGGAGAGGAACGTGGTGAAGGCGACAAGGCTGGCGACGGGGAAGGAGAGGAACGTCGCGCCGGCGATGCCGAGCATCGCGAGGAATCCGAGTTTGATCCAGAGCACGAGCATGACTCTGGCGAAGTTGGGGCCATAGCCGCTGGCGACGTAGGAGATTTCGAGCCCGTCTGGGGGGAAGTTCATGGTCTCGGGGTTGACGACGCCGCGCTGGATGTCGCCGTTGCCGATCTCAAGTTCGATTCTGCCGGTGTTCTCGTCAATGACGGTGGGCAGAACGGGCAGGGAGTGCATCTGTCCAAGAGCAGTCTCGCGGACGAGCGTCGCGCCGTTGGCGAACATCATCGTGAGGCGGTAGGGCAGGTCGGGACGATTGGAACCGGCGTCGATCTTGTAGCGGAGCGTCAGCGGCGTCTTGCGCTCGCGGGCCTCTTCAAGCCCTGAAAACGTGAATATCTGCGAGCGGCCCGGTTGCACCGAACGGAACTCCCGGACCGTCGCCTTGAGCAGTTCTTCGCGCAGTTTGGCCCGGGCTTCGGGAGTGTCTTTGAAGTAGGGGTTGCTTCGCTCCGCGTCGATGCGAGCGGTCATGTTCTGCTCAAAGATCTTCGGATCGAGTTCCGGCGGGCTGGCTTGAATCGCGCGGCGGGCCACGAGTACCTGCGTCTGCAGAATGAGGCGATCCTCGCTCATGGTCTGCTGAAACTGTGGGCCGCCCTCGACTTCGCCCAAAGCCCGTTGTGAACTGAGGTATTCGGTGAAGATGTAGACGCCGGTGCCGCTGACGCTCAGGAGCGCGAAGTTGAGGGCCATGATGCCCAGCCACTTGCCCAGAAGGTATTGCCAGTGGGCGACGGGCTTGGTGATGGTCTGCCAGATGATCTTGTCGCGCTGCTCGAAGGCGACGGTGGAGACGCTGAAAACGAGCGTGAGGATCGCGATGATCCAGAACGAGCCACCCGTGCCCCACTGGAGGAAACTCTGCACGCGATAGCGGAGCGGCGACTCGGGGTCCATCAAACCCGGCAGCGCGGCGAGCATGAAGATCAGCATCACGATGAAGATCAGGGTGATCTTCATCCGCGTCGCCTCGGCGAGCACATTTCTCGCGACGGCGAACATCGCGCCCGGCGCGGACATCAGGAGTCGCATGAGCGCCATGAGCACCGCGAATGCCGCAGTGAGCAGCACCGCGCCGCCGAGCAGACGTGCCGCGCCGCGGAGCGAAGGCACAAAGGACATCGGCCAGACAATCGCGACTGTGATAAGGATGAGCCCCAGATAGGTCAGGCCGACGCCGAGCCAGATCGCGCCCAGCGCCAGGCCGGTGACGACAAGCACGGAAAGCCCGAACTGGGTGGATTGGCCTCGGGCGGCGATGGTGCTGTCCACGATGCTGCGGATCGCTTCGAGTTCTTCCCTCGCGGTTTTCTCGGCGGCGGCCCGTGCGGCACGCTCCTCTTCGGTGCCGACGTCCTGGCCGGTGGTCGGCGAACCGGGGCTCGAGTGAGACTCGGCGTCGCTCTGCGCGGATGGCCCTTGCTGGGCCTGAGGCGCAGCCGCGGGCGAGTGCTGTTGAACTGTGCGTGTGATGAACACCGTCATCGCGAGCGCGACGACGATGCACGACGCGACGATCTTGAACGTGCGCGACTGTTGCAGGCGATTGAGGACGCCGAGGCGTTCGCGCAGCGTCAAGCCCCGCCCTCCTTCTTGTCTGTCTTCTTGGCCGCGTTCGCGGCGTCATCGAGCAGCGAACCGATCAGCCCCAAATCAACCTTCGGCGTATTGGTGTCCGGCTTGGGCGCGACTGGTGTCGCCGGTGCCGTGGGCGACGCGGGACGCGCCGGCGAATGCGGTGCCGCACGCTCGGGCTCGGGTGCCTTCGCCTTCATCAGCGAGTCGACGATGTTCGCGTCCGGGCCACTCGCGGGAACGACCGTCGCGACGGGCGTGGGGGCCATCGCCACTCGGGCGGCATCTTGCTCTGCGTGGCTCGGTGCGCTGACGAGGTTCTTGATCAGGTCCTCGCCCTTGACGTCCGAGCGGAGGAACGCCGCCGTCGATCCGCCGCTGGTCGCGCCGCTGGTCGTCACTTGCTGGTTGCGGGCCTTGTCGACGATCTGCATGAACAGATCTTCGAGGCGTTGGCGCGGGCGAGCCACACGCAGCACCGACTTCGCGTTGCCGCTGCGGCTACGGATGATGCGATCGATCTCCTCGATGGTGGCGTCGTCGAGGGTGTCGGCCTCGATGGTGATCTTGTCCTCGCTCTCCAGCAGCGATTCGCAGGTGCCTTCCTCGCGGACCTTTCCGCCGTAGAGGATCACCATGCGATTGACACAGTCTTCGACATCGCTGAGCAGGTGGCTGGAGAGCAGCACGGTCTTGCCACGTCGGCCGAGTTCGATGATGAGGTCCTTCACCTGACGCGTGCCGATGGGATCAAGCCCGGTCGTCGGTTCGTCGAGGATCAGGAACTCGGGGTCGTTGATGAGAGCCTGCGCAAGGCCGATGCGGCGCTGCATGCCCTTGGAGTATTCGCGCACGGGGCGAAACTGCGCGCCCGACAAACCCACCATGTCGAGCAGTTCGTCAATCCGCTTGAGGCGGGTGCGACGATCGAGCTCAAAGAGCTTTCCGTAGTAGTCGAGCGTTTCGCGAGCATTGAGGAACTGGTAGAGGTAGGACTCTTCGGGGAGATAGCCGATCCGCTTCTTGATGCTCACGTCGCTGGGCAGTTTGCCAAAGACGCTGATGCGTCCCGCGTCGGGCTTGAGCAGCCCAAGGATCATCTTGATGGTGGTCGACTTGCCTGAGCCGTTGGGACCGAGCAGGCCAAAGACCTCATGCGGCTCGATCGTGAAGGTGACGCCGTCCACCGCACGGGCGCGGTCGCGCAGCCAGAAGTCCTTGAAGATCTTCATGACCGACTGGCAGGCGACGACGGCGTTGCTGGACATACGACCTTTCCGGCGTGGGCTGTTACTCGGGCTTGGTGAGTCCGGTCTCGGTGCGGAAGCGGTTGTCGAAGAGTTGCTCCTCGCGCTTCTTCAGCGCGTTGCGGTTCTCCTGCTCGCGACGGGCCTTCTCCAGATCCTTCGCGATGTCCGGGTCGGAGTTGGTCCGCAGTTGCAGCGTCGAGAGCCCCGGCGGGAGCCAGAACAACTCCACCGAATCACGCGCGAGAAACGCGCCGAGCGACTCGGCCCACTCGCGATTGAGCATCACATCGGGGTTGGACTTGAACTGCGCGAGTTTCGCACTGAACGACGCGAGTTCGCCCTTGCGACGGTTCACGATCTGCGAGCGATACTGGCGGGCCTCGCTGATGAGTTTGCTCACCTGGCCGCTGACCTTCGCGCCTTCGGCACCTTGGCCTTCGATCATCGTATTGATCTCGTCCAGGGCGGCTTGCTTGCTCTTGGCGTCACCGGTGCCGAGCGCCTGCTCGTAGTTGTCGATCAGCGAGAGCAGGCGAGGATGCGCCTCGCCCGCCATCGCATTGAGCGTGGTGCGGGCCTCGGCGGCGGCGTCCTCGCGAAACTTCGCAGACTGAGCGACGGCCGTCTGCAGCGCGCTGAACTTCTCGCGCGTGTCGAGAGGCGGCATGACCTGCGTGAGGTCCAGGCGATCGATCACGATCCCGGTGCTGAGATCATCGAGCGAGCGCTGGGCGATCTCTCTCGCGCGGCTTGCCACGCTGCCGGTGTCGCCCGAGACCTGCTTGAGCAGATCGTCGATCGTGGTTTGGGCGACGGATTGCAGGATGCCCCGCTGTGCGGCGGAACGCACGAGCGACTTCTCCTGCTCGCTGATGACGTTCGTCGCCCATGTGTCGGTGTTGTTGCGCCGATAGGTCACGGAGAAGCGGGCGTGCGCGAGGCTTCCGTCAGCGGTGATCAGGCTGCCGTCCGAACGCGGATCGAGTTTGCCTTTGGCGGCCCACTGGTCGACGGACTTGAGTTTGTCGGCATCGGTAAGTTCGATCCAGTAGTCCTGGCCCGAGTCGAGCGTGAGTTTGGCCTCGCCGGTCTCGACGCGGATGATCTCGCCGAACGGGAAGGGCGCGGAGTATTGAAAGCCCGGCTTGAGGTCGCGTGCATCAACCTTGCCAAGCAGCACGCGAAGGCCCTTGGTGCCTTCGGTGATGGTCTGAAGACCACTGAAGAGGTACGCCACGATCAGAGCACCCATCGCGATGTAGATAATGCGCAGGGTGAGGCGAAGAGCCTCGGCGAGGGATTGATTCGCCGGGTCGAGCAGGGCGCTTTCATCCTGAATGTCCGGGCGTGGGCCGCCGAGCGTCGCGGATGCACGCCGCCGCGTGGGCAGTCCCGCGGACGGTTCGTCCGGTGCTCGCCGCACACTCGCGCGAAGTTGGCTGGTCGGGTCGATCACTTCGCGCCCTCCGCCTTCTTCTCCGCCGGGGCGGCGAAGGGGGGAATCTTGCCTGCGCCCGCTCGCTCGAGCGCATCGGGGCGGAAGAGTCCCATGCCGGGTGCCGAAGTGGGCAGGACGAGCGTCGTGCGCTTGCTCAACGCGTCACGCATGAACTCCATATTGCGGAGGAAGACCGCGAGCTCCGGGTTTGCGTTCATCTGTGCGACGAACTCGTTTGCTTCGATGTCGCCGACACTGCGGATATCCGCGGCCCGGGCCTTGGCGAACGACTCGATCTTCTCCGCGTCGGCTCGCGCCTTGGAGCGGATCGCCTGGGCCGTCGACTCGCCCTGGCTCTGCAGTTCGGCGGCGAGACGATCGCGATTCGCGCCCATGCGTTCGAAGACTTTCTGCGTCGTGTCGCCGGGCAGCAGGATGCGCGACACGCCGACGTCGGCGAGTTCAATTCCAAACTCATCGAGGCCGGTCTGCTGACCCTGAGCATCGGCGGCGGTGCGGATTGCGCTCGCGATCGCCTTCTCGAGTTCAGGCAGTTTGCTCTGGCCGCTGCTCGCGTTGAAGAGTTCGTCCATCCGGAAGCGGCTCGTCGCGCCCATCGCGCTGCGCAGGCTGGCTTTGAGTGTCTCGGCGGCGCGGTTGTAGTGGTCGTCCGCGCGGACGCCGGCGGTCGAGAACCGCTGGAAGAACTTGAGCGGGTCCTTGACGCGCCAGGTCGCGAAACTCTGGACGATGATCTGGCGGCTGTCGGCGGTCTGCTGTGTCTCAGACTTGGCCTCAACGAAGCGAAGCCGCTTGTCGTAGGTGGTGACCGACTGAATCGGGAAGGGCCACTTGAAGCCGAGCCCCGGCTGGCTCTTGACCGAAGTTTGCGGGTCGGCCTGGCCGAAGGTTGTGAGCACCGCGGTCTCTGTGAACTTGACGGTGTACGTCATCATGTACGCCGCGAGCGCCAAGACGAAGACGGTCGCGAGGATGAAGGTGACGAGTCGTTGCATGGATCGGGATCCGAGTGGGGGAGATGGGCTTGGTCAGTGTGATGCGGTCGCTTGAGGGCTTGTCTCGTGCGACAAAAGTCAGTCGGTGCGGTTCTTGCCGTCAAAGACGTTGGTCGTCGTGTCGCGATCGACGCGGTCGATGTCCATCCACAGGTTGGGGATGCTGGAATCAACGATGAAGAGGCGCTGGCCCTTCATCGATTCGCGGAGTGCATCGAGGTATGCAGACGCCTTGAAAAGTTCGGGCGACGCAAGATAGGTGCTGAGCAAACCCTTGTACGCCTCGGCGCGGGCACGCTCGCCCATCTGACGCTTCCAGCGATCCGCGCGGGCCTGTGCGATCTCCTGAGCCGCCTTGCCGCCGGCTTTCTCAAGCAGCGACTGAATCTCAAACTCAAGTGCGGCGGTCTGTTTGGCGGCGTCCGGAGCCTTGCTTGCCTTTACTGTCGCCACCTGATCAATCTTGGCGGCGATCTGCTCAGCGAGTTCGATGCTGCCAACCACGGACGTCAGCGTCTTGATCGCTTCGGCCTTGGCCGAGTCGACCTGGCTCTGCGAGAGGGCCTCCTGCTGCACGACGCGCTCGAAACTCGTCGCGGTTTCTTTCGGAGGATGGACGCCGGCGATGCCGACCGAGAGAACGTGAACGCCCGCGCCGCGCGGCTTGCCGTCGGCACCGGGGTTGAGTCGAGCGAACGCCGCCTCGACCCGCTCGCGAAGTTCCTGAGCCAGCGTCGAACGTTTGGGCCCCAGCACATCGTCGATCGAGAGCGGCGTGAGGTGTGCGATGATCTCGCGCTGGGCCGCCGCCTTGAGGATGTCGTCGCGCTGGTCCGGCGGAGCGAACTCTTCAAATGTCCGCACGTCGGCGACCGCGTAACGGACAGGAATTTCCATTGAGATCAAGGCGAAATCGCGGGCCGTCGAGTCGGTGGACTGATTCGATGCCCCGGCTCGAGACGGCTGGACGAGCTGGAACTCCTCGGTCCGGCCGTGGTCGTTGGTCCACAGGATCGGGTCGTTGCCGCCGGTCGCGGGCGGAAGCGTCGAGACGTGCAGTTCACGCACGCCGGTGGCGCTGTAGCCGATGACCTCGGTCTTGCCGTCGGCGCTGCGCTCGGTGAACGCGGGGAGTTCGACCGTGTCGATGGGCCAGGGAGCCTTGACGTGCAGGCCCGGGCCGATCTCGCGCGTGACGTTGCCGAAGCGAAGCACAAGCCCGCGTTGGTGCGGTTCGATCATGACCAGCGACGTCAGGCCCCACATCACCGTGAGGCCGAGAGCGATGAGCAGCACGAAACTGCGGCTGAGCAGTTGATAGAACCACGTCGAGGCGACGTCATAGCCGAACTGATAATTGATCGCATCGCTGATGCTCTGCGCGATCTTGTCGGGGGCGGCGGCGAATCCGAGGAGGCGAGAGTCAAACGCCGGACGCGGGGCATCGCCGACCTTGCGCGGGCGATAGAGGTCGAGCACAAAATTGAGCAGAATCTCAACGCCGATGATGACCATGACGCCGGGGATCGCGGCGTAGAGCCAGCGGACGAGGATGTCAGGGCCGACATGGTCGACCGTGTGCGCGATGGCGAGCGCAAGCCCGATGAACGCAGCACCCACCATGGCCGCCCCGCCGGCGCGGAGGTTGGCCCAGACCGCTTGTTTGGCCATGCCAGCGGCATACCGGGCGAGGGCGAACCCGGTGAATGCGATGCCCACGCCGATGGCGATGAGCCAGCCGCGAGAATGATCTTCGGCGACGGGCGTCGCGACGAGCTTCCAGCCCGATTGCCAGCGCCAGATGCCAAGACCGATGTACCCCGCCGCGAGCAGCACGCTCAGGATCGGCAGGAAGAACTTGTACATCGCATTGAGGCGACGCGCGGCGACCTTGAACTCGTCGCCGGTGGCTTCGAATGCGGACGCCTGCTGGGCACCCGCGAGGGCCTCGGATTCGATCGCTTCAATGCGTTCGCGCCGGTGCTGGTCGTAGACAATCGCCAGACCGAGCCACATGGGCACGCCGAGACCGACGCAGAGCGCGGCGGACATGGCGGCGTGGTTGGCCGTCAGCGAGGCGAGGATCAGCAGCAGGATGGAGATGACCAACTGAATGACCATCCCCAGCAGGCTGAGGTTGGTCGCTCGTCGGAACGTGAGGTAGTCCGCTCGCATGCCGTTTCCGGGGGAAGGTCAGGGTGTCGGTTCAGATTCGGGGGTCGGGTCGGCGTGGGCCGCCCGTGCTCCGGGTCAAGGTTCGACGTTGGGGGGTGTATTGTGCCATGAAGCGGCCGCGCTTTCCAGCGGACGGGGGAAGATCGCTGAGCCTTCGTGTCTGGCAGGGGTGATTGTTGCGCGATTGAGGGATACGAAACGCCAATTCACGACCCGCGTGCCCGCTGAAGTTTTGACGACATACAGAACCGCACCGCAGCTTGCATTCAGTGGTGACGAGTCGGGCGAATGCTGCGCGTGGTCGGCGTCGGGGCCTGCGCGGGAACGAACTCGCGCGCACACGCACCGCCCGTTCCTCGGAATCGATGGAGCGCGGGCGTTCGCCGATGGTGTACGCTCCACGACGGGCGTTGGTTCGCGGGTCCGGGATATTTTCGTCGAACCGCTGTGCGTGTTCGTGCGTTCAGGTTCGTGCCCCGGCTTCGCACGCCGCGGGCGCGTCCCGCGTAACCTCTCTTCTCCCGCCTCTCTCCGTCCGCCTCGACGTCTTTCTATGAGCCAACTCCTCACCATCGCCCGCAACACCCTGGTTGAGAGCCTGCGACAGCCGGTGGTCATCCTGCTCATTCTGCTCAGCGGTGTATTCCAGGTCTTCAACACCTGGACCACCGGCTATGCGATGGGGTATGACGAATCCGCCGAGGTCAAAGGCGACGACAAACTCATGCTCGACGTGGGCATGGCGACGGTGTTCGTGCTGGGCATGCTGATGGCGGCCTTCATCGCGACTGCGGCGGTGAGCCGCGAGATCGAGAACAAGACCGTTCTCACCGTCGTGAGCAAGCCGGTGTCGCGAGTCACGCTGATTCTCGGCAAGTATCTCGGCGTCGCGGGTTCGCTCTCCGTCGCCGTGCTGACGATGCTGATTTTCCTGATGATGGGCGTGCGTCACGGCGTCATGTCGACGGCGGCGGACGTGCTCGATGCGCCGATTCTGTGCTTTGGCCTGGGAGCGGTGTTCATCTCGCTCGTCATCGGTGCGTGGGGTAACTTCTACTATGGATGGTCGTTTGGGCAGACGGCGGCGGTGCTGATGCTGCCGCTGACGCTGCTGGCGTACGTCGGCGCGCTGATGTTCACCAAGGAGTGGAAGCCGCAGCCGATCTGGACGGATTTCAAGCCGCAGATCACGCTCGCGTGTTCGCTTCTGTTGTTGGCGATTCTCGTGATGTCCTCGGTGGCGACCGCGGCATCGACACGACTCGGGCAGGTGATGACCATTGTCGTGTGCTCGGGTGTGTTCGTCGCGTCGCTGCTCTCGAACCACTTCGTCGGGCGGTACGCGTACTCGAATCAGCCCATCGGTCAGATCGCGAGCATCAAGATCGAGAATCCGCTGCGCCCGGGGTTTGATGGCGCGGGTGACGAGGCGTTTGTCACGCTGAAGCAACCGCCCCTGTCGCCGGTCAAGCCTGGGTCGTCGTTCTACTTCGGGCCCAATCCGAGCGGATTCGATCTCGCGGTGGAGCCGTTCCCGGCGATCGAGGAAGTGCCGTCGGCGTACGAGTCGTTGCTGCAGCCGGGGATGCCGTCGCGACTGGTGGTCACCAGCGCGATCGCGGCGAACCTGACCGTGAAGCAAGTGGGCGCGTCGCCGATGGCGATGCGGACGCTGCCGGTCGAAGGTGATTTCGTGTTTCTTCAGCCGACGAAGCGGCACAATGCCGCGCTCGCGGTGTGGAGCGCGTTCCCTAACCTGCACTTCTTTTATCTGATCGACGCGGTGACGCAGAACCAGCGGATTCCGCTGGAGTACGCGTTCATGGCGATCGGGTACTCGGTGCTGCAGATCGGCGCGATGCTCGGACTCGCGGTTGCGCTCTTCCAGACCCGCGACGTCGGGTAAGAAATCGGCACCGAGTCAGCCCAGCACGAGTCCGTCGTAGGCGAGAAACATGCCGTCGGGAAGCATGTCCTGTGTCGCTTGGTGGGCCAAGTCGTGGGCCATGTGGATGAAGTAGGTCTGCTTCGCGCCGACCTGCTGGGCGATGCCGATCGCGTGCTCAAGCGTCAGATGCGTCGGATGATGGCGATGGCGCAGTGCGTCGAGTACCAGCGTTTTTAGGCCGGTGAGTCTTGACCAGGTTTCCGTCGGTACGGCGCTGACATCGGTGCAATAGGCGAGCGGGAAGACGTCGTCCTCGGCCGTCGCGGAGGGGGCGGCCGGTGTCGGCGACGCGGGGCTGTCGTACAAGTCGGCGGTTGACGCGAATCCGGCGCGACGCAGGGGGCGCGGCGTGCCTCGCTCGATGCGGAAGCCGAGCACCGGCTGCTTACCGTGCAGAAACCGCAGCGGCGTGAAGCGAACACCGAAGAGTTCGATTGGCGCGTCGGCGTGGAGTTCGTGCGCGATGAGCGTGGCGACGAAACTGTCGTTGATGTTGTTGTGTTTGTCGAAGATGTGTTTGTAGATGCGGCCGAGGAAGTCGAGCGTGTGCCGCTCGGCGTAGATGTCGATCGGCGCGTGCTGCACGGCGTTGAATCGCCGAACTTCATCCAGGCCGAACGTGTGATCGACGTGGTTGTGCGTGAAGAGGATCGCGTCGCACCGCGTGAGCTTCGCACGCAGGGCCTGCTGGCGCAGGTCCGGCCCGGCGTCGATCAGCACAACGCGCTGACGGTCTTCGTGGATCGCGCCGGGATCGGTGAACTGCAGCGCGACGCTGCAGCGCAGACGTTGGTCGCGCGGGTCGGTGCTGGTGCAGACATCGCATGAGCAGCCGATGGCGGGCACGCCCGCGCTGGTGCCAGTGCCGAGGAAGGTCAGACGCATCGCCAAGAGGCTAGGGGCGATCGCGGGTGAGGCCAGAAAAAACCGGCCCGGAGGGGGGACTCCGAGCCGGCGCGTCTCCAAGGCCCGCGACAAACGCGGGATGGAGTCCCTTGGCACGCGGGGCAAGCGCGCCGGGATCGGAACTGCCGGTGCGTGGCGTCTCCCCCGCTTGGCACACCATTCATGCGACGAGCATGGGCCGGTTGGCTAGAGATTGCGCGCGAACGAATGCAAGGCACTTCTAAACATGCACTTGCGGCGGACAAAAGAACCGACCCGGATGGTGGTCCGGGTCGGTCGTGCCCTTGGCGGGGCGTCGGCGACGGGCGTGGGCTCCGTGCCGCGGAGTGTGTTCACCTCACTTCAGCAACCGGCCTCGAAGGCGGCGACGAAGTCATCGAAGTCGGTGAAGTCCAGGAAGCCGTCCCCGTTGAAGTCGGCACTCGACTGACCACCCTCGAAGGCAGCGACGAAGTCGTCAAAGTCGCTGAAGTCGAGGAAGCCGTCGTTGTTGAAGTCGGCTGGGCAGTACGCGGTTTCGTACGCGCCCATGTCGACGATCGGAGCAGAGCCGTTGCCGGTGTCGGGCTTGGTGCCGACGTCGATGCGGCGGGTGTTGCCGACGAGGTCGAAGGGCAGCGTGTCGCCGGTCAAACCGTTGGCGTTGGTGTCGAAGTAGTCGGTGACCAGGAGCGAGTTGCTTCCCGCGTCGACGCCAGCCGAACCCTTGGTGAGCGACCAATCGTCGTCGAGGGTGCCGAGCAAGCCGTCGCCACCGGCTGCGTTGGCGAACGTGGGCAGAGTGGCGATGTTTCCAGCGCCGGGGATCGTGCCGTCGAGGGACTGGAGTCGGCTGTAGTTCATCGTGAGCGTCGTGCCCGCGTCGCCGCCGAAGTTGCCCGACTGAAGCGAGGTGCTGCCGTTGGTGTCACCGTTATTGAAGAACATGGTGTTGTTGACGGACGCGATGCCGTTGAACGCAACGCCCACGCCGCCGTAAGTGCCCGCAGAGTTGTTGGCGATGGTGCAGTTGTAGATGCGGACGGTGGGGCCGAAGCAGTAGATCGCGCCACCGCTCGCACCCACTTCGTTCTCAATGAAAGTGCTGTTGACAAAGTGCATGACTCCGCCGGTGGTGTTGACCGCGCCGCCGTTGCTGCCAGCGTCATTGTTGAGGAAGCGATTGTTGTAGAAGTTCTGGGCAGCGATGTTGGAAGTCGTGCAACGGATCGCCCCGCCGAACGATCCCGCGGAGTTGTCGAGGAACGTGTTGCCGTAGAAGTCCGGGCTTGCGGTTCCCTGGATCATGACCGCGCCGCCTTCGAGCAGGGCGTAGTTGTTTCGGAAGGTGCAGTTTTTGACCCGAGGGATACCGTCCTTGATGACGAGGCCGCCGCCGGTGCGGTCATTGATGCTGTCGGACGTGGCGTTGACGTCCGCGCGGCCGCCTCGAATCTCGAAACCGTCCAGCGCGGTCTGAGCGTTGCAGTTCTTCATCGTGACGACGTGATAGAGATTGTCGACGATCGCGACCGTCGGGCCTTCGCCGCTGAGCAGTGCGACGTTGGCCGAGGGGTCGCGGTCGGACAAGCGGGTCTCGCCGCCAGCGAATCCGCCGTAGAGCTTGACGCCGCTGGGAATATCGAAGGAGGCGCTGCGGCTGTTGATGGGGAAGGGCTTGTAGGTGCCGTTGGCGACCCAGATTTCGGTGATCTGCCCGCCGCTGGCTTTGGCCATGTCGAGGGCGTCATCGAGGTTCGTGAAAGCGTTGTTCCAAGTAAGGCCGGTCTGCAAACCCAAGGTGGCCGAGGCATCGACATAGATGCGCGTCGCGGTGATCTTCACAAGCTGCATGCCGTTCAGAGCGGCCTTGGCCGCGAAGTAGGAGTTGTCGGAGGGGTAGGCCTGAACGGCGAGGGCGGGAGCGCCGGCACCGACAAGGACGTTGAAGACGTTGTGGGTCACGCCTTTTTGGAACACTCCGCCGACGACGGGGCCGCTGGTGGTGGCGTAACCGACGGTGGCACCGCCGAGTTCAACGCCGATGGTGGTGCCGTGATAGACGGTGGATCCAAAGCCGTCGGTGTAGAAGCCGGGAGTGCCGGGGATGCACGAGTAGACGTACAGGCGATAAAAGCCTTGGTCGAGGCCGTTGAGGGTGTAGGTCACCTGGTTGTTGGGCCCGAAGAGGTCGGAGTAGTCGTAGACGAGGCGGGAGTAGTCGGTGGTCGCGCTGCCGGTCGTGGCGGTGCTGCCCGAGGACGAGGAGTCACCCGTGCGGGTGATGGTGACGCCGGAGTTGACGCCGCCGAGGGTGAGCAGGTTGGTGGCGGCGGCGTTGGAGGGCAGAACGCTCGTCCATACCCCGTTGAGGCCCGACGCCGCGCCGTAGGTGTTGGCGGACACTCCCGTACCCGTGCCCGAGGCACGGTCGATGTCGATGTTGAGCGACTGGCCCATGGCATTGCCGGCCAAGGCGAGGAGGCAGAGCGCGGACGTGATCGTGATGGACTTCATGGTCAGAATCCCCTAAAGCGTGAAACCGAAAGCCGTGACGTGAGGTGCTTGAGCCGACGGCGGGCACACCCCACCCTCGGAGACGCGTGCCGGGCTGGGTATGAGAAAGCACACCCGCGTCGGCAACAGTCATGCGACGTGGGCAAAGAGGATGGCTAGAAAAATTCGAAGGGATGTGGCGCGGATCAGCAACCAGCCTCGAACACGGCGACAAACGCGTCGAAATCGGTGAAATCGACGAAGCCGTCGTCGTTGAAATCCGCCCCGGTCAGGTTCTGTTCGAAGGCGGCGACGAAGGCGTCGAAGTCTGTGAAATCGAGGAAGCCGTCGGCGTTGTAGTCCGCGGAGGTGTTGGAGTTGAGTCGCACCGACCCGGGAGCGTAACTCAGCGTGATCAGACGGCCAGACTCGGCAGGCGGCAAGACCTCGCCGTCGAACCCGCCGTACAGGAGACTCGCGGCGACTGGCGAGGCGACCGAACCGCACGGCGGCAGCGAGTTGGTAGCGAGTTCGAGTTCAAACATCCCTCCGAGGGTCGCGATGCCGAAGCCTTGCGTCTTGATGGCACCAAAGAACTGTTGCGAGCCGCTGCGGAGCCACTTGGTGCGGAAGGTGCCAATGAGATTCTGGGTGTAACTGCCCACGACCGTGATGGTGCAATCCGCATCGAGATCGATCAGCCCGAGGTTGAGCAGTTCGCCGCCGTTGGGCGTGGCCTTGAACTGGCGACCGGAGCGAAGCGAGAATGAGCCGTTGACGACACTGAGGAAGTTGATGGCGTTGAAGGTCGATCCCGGCCCGCTGAGCGTGACATGACCATTGAGCGTTCGGATCTGGGCGTTCAGCATGTTGAGTGTCGCGCCGTCGCCGACGTTCCACGTTCCGGCGGCGAGCGTCTTGTTCTGGACCTGTGCGACGAGCGAACTCAGATCAAGTGTGCCGGTGAACACATTGACTGTGCCTGTGTTGTCGAGCGTCACCGGGCTGGCGCTGTTGACGACAGACGCCGTTCCTGGGCCAAGCTTGTTGATGGTGCCGAGATTCTCGATGACGGCGGGGGACGCCGCGCCGAGAATGGAATCGGTGCAGTTGAGGGTGAACACACCGCCGGGCTTGTTGGAAAGGGTGACGGCGTTGATCGCGATCGGGCCGCCAGTCCAGACGAGCGAACCCGAGTTCTCAAGCCTGCGCGACAGCGAATGTGAACCGCCGCTGAGTGTGAGCGTCGCGCCGGCGGGGACAATGGTCTTGCCGGCGCCGGACATTGATCCGCCCGTCCAGGAACTCGCGCCGGCGAGCGTGAGGTCGCCGCCGCCGCTGATGTTGGCGTTGTCGATCTCGGCGTTGTGCCAGGTGCATTGCCCTTGGATGGTGATGACGCCGCCGGACGTCAGCAAGACATCGCCGTCGCCGGCGATTGTGGACCCGGTGCCAAAGGTCATGGCCCCGCCGAGCGAGAGTGTCGTACTGGTCGCGAGGTTGTATGTCCCGATCGTGCTGCCGCCTGTCACCGCGTCGACGGAACCGGCGTTGACGTTGACCACGCCGTAGTTGTTGAACTGAAGGATGGAGGCCGTGTCTGAACGCGAGAACGTCGCGGCGTTGGTCCCGTTCTTGTTGACGATGCCGTTGTTTTCGAACGACGCGGTGGTGGCGTTGACGGCGTACATCGACCCGCCGGGGGACATGTTGAGCACACCGCCGTTCTTGACGCGGAAGCGGATCCCAAAGAGCGAGAGGTTGTTGCCCAGCCAGTTCACGGTTCCCGAGATATCGACGGGGCGTGCGACGGAGAGAGCGCTGGTGCCGCTGATGGTCATGGCACTGCCGGCGGACAGGACGAGCGGGCCGGTTCCGCTGACACTGCCGGCGGTCCACGAGGATGCGGTGCCGGAAATGGCGATCTGTCCGGGGCCCGAGATCGTGCCGCCCGCGAGATTGAGATTTCCCAGAAAGAGGTTGCTGTTGGCGACGAGCGAGCCGCTGGAGATGTTGAGCGTGCCGCTAAACGCGATCGTGCCGCCCACGGTGAGGGAGGAAGCCGGGCTGGCGGGGATGCTCACGACGCCAAGGCCGACGATTGTGGACGCGGCACCGGTGGTGTGGCTGCCACCAAAGGTGAGTGCCGCACCGGCTGCGATGTTGAACGAGCCCGTGTGCGTGCCACCTGATGAGAGAGAGAGCGAGCCTTGATTGACGACGATGGAGCCGGAGTTGTTGACGGCGATCGATCCGCCGGACGCCACAAACGCCGTGGTATTGAGGCCTGTCTTGGTGATCGTGCCCGAGTTGTTGAGCGACCCGCCGACGCCGAGCCCGGTGCTGCCGATGCAGTTGTCCGGCGAAGAGATGGTGAACGAAGCACCCGCCAGATTGCTGATGGTGCCACCCGCGATGCTCAGAAGTCCGCCGGACCATGTCAGGGTGCCAGCATTTTCGAGCGTGCGTGACAACGTATGCGTGTTTGCTGAAATCGCGAGTGTCGAGCCGGGGTTGACACGCAGTGTGCCCGAGCCACGGAGAAGACCGCCGAGCCACTGATTCGCGCTGCCACTGAGCGAAACGACGCCGACGCCGTCGATCGTGCCGCTGGAGAGCGAGAGATTGGACCACGACACGTTGCCGAGGGTAGTGCTGATGCCGCTGGCGATCTGGAATGAGCCTGAGCCCGAGATCGAAGAACCTGCGGCGAAGGTCTTATCCCCGCTGACAACGAGCGAGCATCCGGCGGCGATTGAGATCGAGCCACCGATGCTTCCGGGTGACGCGAGTTGCAACGTGCCGCCGCTCACGGCGACGGTGCCCGAGGTGTTGAACGCGACGCCGCCGCTGGTGATGAAGGTACCCGAGTCGGACTTGGTGAGATTTCCGCCGGCGTTCACGGTGATCGCGTTTCCGATGCCGCTTGCGACCCATGCTTTGGTCGCGCCTTGAAGCCACAGTGTGCCCCCGGGTTGGACGGCGATGCTGCCGGCTGAAAATGCGATTTCGCCCGAAGACCACGCAACGAGGCCTTGGACCGAGACAGGCTTGGAAAGTGTCGGCGTCTGGAGCGGTGCGACGGTCAGTGTGCGCCCGGCGGCCACGACCAACTGTCCAGTGCCGGTAAGGTTTCCCTGGGCGATCATGAAATCGCCGTTGAGTGTGATGTTGCCGCCGCCGCCGAGTGTTCCGCCCGCGAGGGTGCCGCCGCCGGAGATCGACGATGCGGCATTGACGCTCAGTGTGCCGTAGACGAGGTTGAGCGGCGAGCGGCAATCAAGAGAATTGACGGCCTGAACCCCTGAGTTGACCGTGATCTGGGCAAAGCCGGCGGGAATCAGAACGTCGTCAGTCGCGTTAGGGACGCGATTGAGATTCCAGTTGGCGGCGGCTTGCCAGAGCCCGACATTGCCGCCCGTGGCCGCGCCGGTCCAAGTGATGGATTGCGCACGCGCGAGAGCCGCACTTGCCACGAGGACAAGAACGGCTCGCCACGCGTTCCACACTGATCCGGTGTACCGCTTCAAAGTCCCCTCTACCCCGACGCGGTGGAGTGCGACGGTCTCCGACGCGAAAGCCAACCTCCGAACGGTCAACCGAACGGGGAGTGCAAACGTCGGGCATCCCGATCCGTCACCCCAAGAGAGACACACGCGGGGCTTACAGACCCGCTTGTCACGAAAAAATCTGGGAATCTCTCTCGATTCACCCACGCCGGGGAACGGACGCACTCGGCGGAACCGGAGATTGTTGCGCATCGGCTCGCGGATTCAACCCGACCATCCGCGAGCACTCCTCGGAATCACGACCATCGCGAGCGGCGATGCGCAATTGCGAAGGTCAAGATGGGGAAGACGCGGTTGCCGGGGTTCTCAAGGTCACTTGTCCTTGAGCGAGAACGGCGTGAAGTCAGTCTCTCGGTCAAAGTAGTCCTCACCCTCCGCTTTCTTCAGGAAGTTGCACGCGGCGTAGGTCAGGGGCGTCATGACGACCTCGACGACGACCTTGAACATCCAGTTGAAGATCGACACCTTAATGAGGGTGGAACTGTCCCAGATGCCGGCAAAGGCGATCGGGTAGAAGAGAATGCTGTCGACACCCTGGCCGACAAATGTCGAGCCGATGGTGCGGGTCCAGAGGTGCTTTCCGCCGGTGAGGACCTTCATCTTTGCAAGGACGAAGGAGTTGCAGAAGTCGCCGACCCAGAAAGCGACGATGGACGCGACGACGATGCGCCAGGTGTTGCCAAAGACGGTCTCGAGCGCTGGCACGATGACCTTGTTGAAGGGTTCGTCGGGGTTGGCGGGCAGTCGCAGCACGACCATGGACATGATGGTCGCGAAGATCATCGCGGCGAATCCGGCCCAGATGACTTTGCGTGCCTTGGCGTAGCCGTAGACCTCAGTCAGGACGTCGCCGAAGATGTACGAAATGGGAAAGAAGATGTTGCCTGCGCCGAAGACGAGCAGGGCGGAAAGGGCGAACGAGCCGTCCGCGAACGAGGGGATCAACGGGAAGGGCAGCGTGATCGCGCAGGACTTCCCGGGGCCGATGAGGTTGGAACAAAGCAGGACCGTCACAAAGCCCGCCATCAGCAGGTCGTAGTAGCGGAACGCGCGGCGCGGGGTGCTCGAGTCGACCGGCACGGGGGCGATGGGAGGCGTTGAATGCATGGATGTCAGGCTCCCTCACGAGGTTTGCGGTGCCGGCGAGTGTACCGTCCGCTGGTGGCCATGTGATTTGCTGGATCACGGGTTGCGGAACGCTCCGTTTGGCCGCGCGCCGTGTGGGCGATAGAGTTGCTTCGGGTCGCGGCATGGCTTCGCCGCGGGTTAGACGACGGATGCGATGAGTGCCGATGGGTGCAGGCACAGGTGCCGAGCGGGGGCCGATTTTGTGGGGATTGCGTTCCATGACGACCGCGTTACACGTTGCGACCACCGAGTTCGAGAAGAAGGACCGTTGTGCGGACCTGCCGCATCGTCCGCGCGTTCTGCTGGGCAAGATGGGGCTCGATGGGCACGACCGTGGTGTCAAGGTCATTGCTCGCGCGCTGCGCGATTCGGGCGTACATGTGATCTACAGCGGGCTATGGCAGACGCCGCGGAGCCTTGCAATCTCGGCCCGCGACGAGGATTGCGATGTGATCGCCGCGTCGATGATGTCCAACTCGCACTTGGTGCTTGGACCGAAACTCGTGCAGCACCTGAGGGATCTTGGGCGACCCGATCTGCCGGTATACATGGGTGGAATCTTGCCGCAGGAGGACATTCCCACGTTGATCGCCGGCGGCGTGGCGAAGTGCTTCACGACGGGCACGGGCCTGCTGGACATCGTTGAAGCGGTGCGAGGTGCGACCAAGGCCCGTGTCAGCGCGATGCAAGGGGCGACGGCCCAACTGTCGCGAGATATTTCGATGGCCCACGACAACAAGCCGTCGCGTGCGGGTGCGAAGAAACGCCGCCCGGCGCGGGTGATCGGCATCACCGGCTCGCCCGGCGCGGGCAAGTCGACGCTGGTGGCGCAACTGGTGGGCGAGTTCACGAGACGGGTGAAGGAGGGCGGCGGAACTGGGGCGAATGGCGCGTATCGCGGACGATGCGCTGTTGTTGCGTTCGACCCGATGAGCCCGATCACCAGCGGCGCGCTGCTGGGAGATCGCCTGCGGGTCGACTTCAACACGATCGACGAGTCGGTGTATTACCGCAGTCTTGCGATCAGCGGCGAGGACTATCACGCCCTGGGCGAGATCATTGAACTCATCGGCGGTGCCCACGAGGTGGGCAGCGGCATGGAGTTCGATACGGTGTTCGTCGAGACGGTCGGCGCTGGGCAGAACGAGACGCGGATTCGCTCGCACGTCGGGCGCACGGCCGTGGTGCTCACGCCGGGCATGGGCGATGCTGTGCAGATGGACAAGGCGGGCTTGCTGGAGATCGCCGACGTGTTCGTGTGCAACAAGGCCGACCACCCGGGCGAGAACGAACTTGTTCGCGACCTGCGTGATGTGGCGGGGCGGCGGGCGATTTTCGAGACGATCGCGACCAAGGGGCAGGGGATTCCGCAGCTGCTGGATGCGTTGCTGGCGTGAGGAACAAGGGCAATGATGCCGAAGTGTTGTGCCGGAAAGCAGCCGCGACCGGCGGCGTGGATGGCCGTGATCGTCGCGAGCGCCGTTGCATGGTCAGGCTGTGCGGCGCAGCGTGAGGCGAACTCTCGCGATGACATCGATGCCGCCGTCGCATCGTTGATGGAGCGTGAGCGCGTTCCCGGGATGGCGATCGCCGTGATTGATGGCGAGACGACGACCATCCGATGCTTTGGTGTCGCCGATCGCGAGGGTGGCGGGCTTGTCACCCCCGCGACCATCTTCGAGCTCGGCTCGATCAGTAAGACCTACACGGCACTGCTTGCGGCCGATGTTGTTATTGAAGGGGCGCTTGATCTCAGCGATCCCGCCTCTCGCCATCTGCCTGAGCTCGCGGGCTCGCCGATTGGCGAGGCGACGGCGATTCATCTTGCGACGTACGTCGCTGGCGGGCTGCCTTTGCAGGTTCCCGAAAGTGTGACTGATGCGACGCTGGTGGATTATCTTCGAGGATGGAAGCCCGAGTTCGTGCCCGGCGCGACGCGGTTGTACTCCAATCCGAGTATCGGCTTGTTTGGGATGATCGCCGCTCGTGCCGCGGGTGCGGATTTCGCGACGAGGATGACAACACGAGTCCTGCCGTCGCTTGGCCTCAATCAGACGCATTTGCACGTCCCCGAGCATGCGCAGTCGCTTTACGCGTTCGGCGTTGACCGCGACGGTCAACCAAGACGCGTTCGCCCCGGGGTCTTTGATGATGAGGCCTACGGCATCAAGGCAAGCGTGGCCGATGTTGCCCGCTACCTGCGTCTGCAGATGAACCCCGGCGCGAGTCCAACTCTGGGTGAAGCGATCGCGCTGACGCACAGCGGGTGGTACTCGGTGGGGCCGATGACACAGGGGCTCGGATGGGAGATGTATCCATACCCACTGCCGCTCGCTGAACTGATCGAGGGCAACTCGCCAGAGGTGCTGTTCGAATCCAAAGCCACGCGCCCGCCCCGAAATCTTGGTGCGGACGTCCTCTACAACAAGACCGGATCGACCGCTGGCTTTGGGGCCTATGTCGCGTTCGCGCCCTCGCGTCGCATCGGTGTCGCGATCCTTGCCAACCGAAGCGTGCCAATCAATGAACGTGTTCAACTGGCGTATGAAGTGCTGCGATCTCTCGATGTGGATCTGCGTCAGCCACCCTACGGGGCCCGTCCCTGACAGTGCCGAGCCGGCTCATGAGCTGGTCCGCTATCGGGGTCGCGGGTGTGGTATCCTGTAGTCCAATGCCCTCCACGGACTTTCCCGCCCGCATCGATTCCCTCCGCAACGACCTGGTCGCCCAGGGGCGTCGGGTGCAGGCTCTGGTTGAACTCGCTTTCGAGGCAGTGTTCAGTCGCAACGAACAGCAGGCCGCGCGGGTGGCGCAGGACGACGATGCGATCGATGTCGCCGACGTGGCGCTCGAAAAGGCCAGCGTGCAGTTGCTCGTCGACGCCACCCGAGAGGGAGCGTCGCTTGAAGTCGGACCGCTCCGCGATGTGTTGACGGTGGTGAAGGTGAACAACGAACTGGAGCGAATCGCCGACGCCGCTGTCGATGTGGCGGCACTGGTGCAGACGCTTCGGGCCACGAACGCGCCCTTCCCTGGCACGTTTCGCGTGATGGCCAACAGCATCATCGGGATCGTCCGTGACGCGAACGCGGCCGTCTATCGGCGTGATGCGGCCCTCGCGCGGGTGGTGCTTCAGAGCCAGCATTGCGTGACGGCGTTCAAGGACGCGATTTTGCGTGACGCCGAGGCCCAGATATCCAAGGGCGCAATGACCGTCGAGTTCGCGTTCCTGCTGCACGAGATCGGCAGCCTGTGCGAACTCATCGCGGATCACTGTACGAATGTAAGCGAGCAGGTGATTTACACCGTGTCGGGCGCGATCGTTCGCCACACGGCGGCGGAGTGGGTTGAAGTGCCGGGCACGCCGAAGATGTGATGTGGGGGGCGGATTTGAGCCTCAACGCTGAACGACCAACGATCTCGTGCGTCAAACCGGTTCGCGTCCAGTGCGTGGCGGCGGTCCCTTTTCTCCCGATGCCGAATGCCGAACCCCTCGTTTTCCCCGGAGTTTCACATGGCCAAGAAGTCTGCCGACAAACTCAACGTTGAACTGCTGAAGAGGCTCTGCGAGACGCCGGGCGTACCCGGTCGCGAGGAGCGCGTGCGTGCCGTGATCGAAGCCGAGATCAAGGGTCTGTTTGACACCGTCGAGACCGATGCACTGGGCAATCTGATCTGCCGTCGCCACAGTCGCGCCAAGGTCAAGAAGAGCGGAAAGCGTCCGCCCCGTGTCATGCTGCTCTGCCACATGGACGAGATCGGGTTCTATGTCACCAGCATCGACAAGAAGGGGTTCCTGTGGATGAACCCGGCGGGCGGCTTTGACACCCGTAACCTGTTCTCGCGGCGTGTCACGCTCGTGACCGACGACGGCGATCTGCTGGGCGTGATGAACCCGGGTGGGCGTCCGATCCACATCAGCGGCCCCAAGGACCGCGAGCGCGTGCCCGAGGTGAAGGAGTTCTTCGTCGACATCGGCCTGCCCGCGGACAAGGTGAACAAGAAGGTCAAGATCGGCGACTACGTCGTGATGAACGAGCCATTGATCGAAGTGGGGGACAAGCTCGTCAGCAAGGCGATGGACAATCGCGTCGCGTGCTGGCTGGGTATTGAGTCGGTGCGCAAACTGGTTGCCGACAATCCAAACCATGCGGCCGAGGTGGTCGTTGCGTTCACAACGCAGGAAGAGGTTGGACTCCGCGGCGCGAAAACCGCGAGCCATGCGGTGCTGCCCGATGTTGGGCTTGGCATTGACGTGACGCTCGCGTGCGATACGCCCGGAGTGCCTGAGGAAGAGTCGGTGACAATACAAGGCCGCGGCTACGGACTGCACATCAAGGACAGTTCATTCATCTCCGATCACACGCTGGTGCGCGAGTTCGAGAAGCTCTCGCAGAAGCACAAGATTCCGTATCAGAGGACGATCCTGGCCGCGGGCGGGCAGGACGGCGCGGCAGCCCAGCAGGCCGCGGCGGGCGCACGAGCGATTGGCATCACCGTCGGCACGCGGTACATCCACACCGTGACGGAGATGATCGATCGCACGGACCTGGCGGCCGCCCGCGATGTGCTGGCGGCGTATCTCGGTGATGCGGAGTGACGCTTGTGCAGTGCGTGCTCAAGCGTTGTCGTTGCAACGATTGTGCGTGACTGAAACTTCAAGTGTGTGTTCACACGCATTCACTTACGACCTGAGGCTTTTCGCGAGCCGTGTCTTTGTCCTTTCCCGAGTTCTGTGCGGGTGTGTCGATGGAGCGACGCGTTCATATCCGCTACGAGAACCCCTACGGAGGGCATCCAATTCTCAGGAAGCGAGGCATCGACGCGTACCAGGCGGTGATCCACTTCCTGATGACGTGTACGGACTGGAACGGGGTGTGGAAGGCCGCAGAGATCTGTGTGTCCGGGCCGGGTGACTATCTTCCAGATGGGTGGACAGGCGCCGCCCTAACGGAATCGCTCACACAACAGATTGGAACGCCGCGACCCGGCATCATGGTGAACTCACTCGAAACCGGTGAGCAAACCGGCGAACTGGTCTGGGATCTCGCTCGGGATCGTCACGCATGGGGCGTCGAACTCGTCCTGTCCCAGCCCGCAGCACGCCGTCGATATCCCGACCCTGTGAAATGTCTCTGTACTGCCGACTTCGCGCTCAGGCACCCACGCGTCAAAACGCCTCTCGCAGGTCAGGACGCGACGTTCCCCCACATCGGTGTCATTCGATCATCGATCCTCTTGCATGTTTCCGCTGGCAATACGTCGGCGTTCTTTGACCTTGTGTTCCCGTTTTCAGCAGCGGATGCACGGTTCCTCGCTTATGTGCAAGCGATCCGCCCCCACTGGCCTGTTCGCGTTGCCTGGGGCAACTTCAAACTGCATACGCCGCATTCGAAAAACGAGTGGTATCGAACCACTCGGATCAAGCGCGAGGTATTCGATTCGATCAAGGCACGCTCTGAGGAGTGACGAATCCTGAGCCCTCCGATATGCACCGACGTCGGCCTAGCCACGATGGCACTTGGCTCCGTGCTGCGGCTCCCATAACCACCCGTCTTCGGTCTGCATGGCTCGACCCGTCGCTCTCAACCTGCTACAGTTTTCAGGATTCATTGAAAGTTCGCCATTGATCGTTGCCGCGCCGAACGCGGCACACGAAATTCCGTAGAAGACTCCTGATGCCCATTCTGCCCACCATCACCGGCCCCGCCGACGTTCGCAAGCTGTCGATCGCTCAACTGGGCGAACTGGCGCAGGAGATCCGCGACGCGATCTGCACACAGGTGAGCCGCACCGGCGGTCACCTTGCGCCCAACCTCGGCGTCGTCGAACTGACGCTCGCGCTGCACTATGTCTTCGACTTCGCGCACGATCGCCTGCTGTTTGACGTCGGGCATCAGTGCTATCCACACAAACTGATCACCGGGCGCTATCCGCTCCTCGGCAAGCTCCGCACCCGCGATGGCATGGCGGGCTTCCCAGAGCCGAGCGAGTCGCCGTATGACCTCTTCCGAGTCGGGCACGCGGGCACCGCGATCTCGACCGCCGTCGGTATGGCACGGGGCGACACGCTGAACAAGGAAGGTTTTGATCCGCAGGCCCACCCCGGCGGGCGGCGCGCGGTCGCGGTGATCGGCGATGCGTCGATCGTCAACGGCGTGGCGATGGAAGGTCTGAATGCGGCGGGCACGCTGCATCGCCAGTTCCTGGTGGTGTTGAATGACAACGGAATGTCGATCAGCAAGCCGCAGGGCGCGCTGGCCAAGCAGTTTGATCGCTTGCGTCTGTCGCACACCTATGCCGACTTCAAGAAGCAGGCCAAGGAAGCGTTGCAGGGCATGCCCGGTGGCGGTCTGGCCGCCAAGGCGTATCACCGCGCGGGCGAAGCCGCCAAGGCGATGATCAGCGACACAGAGGGGTACGGCTGGTTCGAGCACTTTGGTCTCAAGGCCGTCGGCCCGGTCGATGGCCACGACCTGCCCTCGCTCATCGAGTTCCTGCGCGAGGCGCGTGAGATCAATCGCCCGATGGTGCTGCACGTCAAGACCACCAAGGGCAAGGGCTATCCGTTCGCCGAGAACGATTCGAGCAAGTTCCATTCGCCCGGCGCGTTCAAGGTGGTCGGCGATGAAGACAGCGAACTGGTGAGTGAAGGCTGTCGCGTCGAGATCAAAAGCGAGGGGCGTTCGTTTACCTCCGCCGTCGGCGATGCGATGGTTGAGATCATGGAGTGTGACCCGCGCGTGGTCGCGGCGACCGCCGCGATGCCCGACGGCACGGGCATCAACAAACTGCTCGCCAAGTTCCCTGATCGCGCGTTCGACACGGGCATCTGCGAGAGCCACGCGCTGGACATGATGGCGGGGCTTGCCAAGACCGGGCGTCGCCCTTTCTTTGCCGTGTATTCGACATTTCTGCAGAGGGCGTTCGATCAGGCCTTCCAAGAAGTCGCGCTGCAGGGGCTCGCCGTGCGGTTGCTGTTGGATCGCGCGGGACTGGTCGGCGGCGACGGCGCGGTGCATCACGGGTTTTGTGATATCTCGCTGCTGCGCACGCTTCCCGGAGCGGTGATTACCGCCGCGACGGACGAGCCGAGCCTGAAGGCCGCGCTGGAGTTCATGCGTCAATACGACGCGGGGTTGAGCGCGCTGCGCTATCCGCGCGATGTGGTGAGTGAGCGGCTGGCCAATCAACCGTGCCCGGCGTTCGTGTTGGGCAGGGCCCGCTGCCTGACGCCGAGGTTCGATGTTGTGGGCACGCCGAAGGATGATCTGCTCGTGCCCGATGTCGCGGTGCTGGCGTTCGGCACGCCGGTGATCACGGCGATGGAAGCCGCCGACCTGCTGGGCGACACGCTGCGCGTGGCGATCTACGACGCCCGTTTCGCCAAACCGATCGACGCGGATTTGGTTGCCGGCCTGCTCAAGCCGCAGATTCCAATCGTGACGATCGAGGACCACTCGATCGTCGGCGGTTTCGGCTCGGCGGTACTCGAGGCGGCGAGCGAGATGGGTCTGGATGCATCGCGCATCACTCGCCTCGGCCTTCCCGATCGCTGGGTGATGCAGGATTCGCGGGCCAATCAGTTGGCCGAGGTCGGCCTTGATGCCAAGTCCATCGCCGGGCGACTCATGCACGCGGCACGGGCCTCGCGCGACCCGGTCGATGAGGCGATCCGTCGTGCGGCGGTGCTTGCGGGTCAATCGCCGACGGCGCGGAAGTGATCAACTCGTCGGTGGTTCAGAGTCGTCGTTCCGCGCTGCGGCTATGGCCTTCAAGGCCTTCTATGCGTCCCAGTGCCGCGGCGTCGCAAGCGACGTTGCTCAGCGTCTCGCGCTTGCGTGGCGAGGCATCCATCCTCAGCCATGTGCGCACGCGAAGGAAATTCAGCACGCTGAGGCCTCCGGTGAAGCGAGCCGTGCCGCCTGTGGGAAGGACGTGATTCGGTCCGACGCCGTAGTCGCCGAAGACTTCGGCGGTGTGCGAACCGATGAACAGTCCGCCGTAGTGCTTGAGGCGGCGTGCGACCGCGTCGGCATCGCGCGTCATGACTTCGAGATGCTCAGGTGCCAGTGCGTCGGCAATGCCGATTGCCTCATCGATGGTCGCACACAAGACAGCGCAACCATTGGCGAGCGCGACACGCGCCGTCGCGGCGGTGGGGAGGCTTGCGAGTTGTGCATCGAGTTCGCGTTCGACCGTCGTGATCAGCGACGCGCTTGTTGTTACGAGCGATGGCACGGCATCGGTGTCATGTTCGGCCTGCGCGAGCAAGTCGGCGGCGACTGTGGCCGGGTCGGCGCTGTCATCGGCGAGCACGAGCAACTCAGACGGGCCGGCGAGCATGTCGATGCCGACCTGCCCGCTGACGAGCTGTTTTGCCGCGGTCACCCATCGATTGCCGGGGCCGACGATGACATCGCGAGGCTCAATCGTGGAGGTGCCGTAGGCGAGGGCAGCGATGGCGTGTGCGCCGCCCACCGCGAGCAGCCGATCCGCGCCGGCGATGGCCGCGGCGGCGAGCGTGGCGTCGACCGGCTTTGGTGAAGCGACCATCACGTCGCGCACGCCCGCGACGCGAGCGGTGATTGACGTCATGAGCACACTGCTGGGCAGCGGAAATCGCCCGCCCGGCGCGTAACACCCGGCGAGCTCCACGGGGGCAACGCTGTGGCCTGCCTCGCCGCCGGGAACAGCGATGTGCAGATCGGTGATGCTCGCTCTCTGCGCCCGCGCGAATGCCTCGATGCGTGACGCTGTGCGTTGGAGTACAGCACGTTCATCGCGACCGATGCGATCGAGTGCGGCACGCAAACCGTCGCGTTCAATGATCATCGGGGTGCCGGGCGCGATATCTCCGAATCGTTCGGCGTGGGAACGCAGCGCGGCATCGCCACCGTCGCGGACGGCCTGGATGATCTGTGCCGCGCTTGTCAGCGTGGCCGCGTCCACGGCTTCATGACGAAGTCGACGGACTTCCGCGGGGGTCTTTCGTGGCAGCAGAGGCATGAAGAGTCTCCCGGAGCGTTCAATCCTGCTTCAACGGCTTGGCGTCGCCCTTTCGGCGCACCACCTTGAGCGCGCGCATGTCGAGTTCCTTCTCGATCTCGCTCAATCGCACGCCCGCCTTGGCGGCCGCCGCCAATGCGAAGTAGATCACGTCCGCGGCTTCCCAGCGCACGTCGTCCGCGTTCTTGTGTTCGATCGCGTCAGCAAGTTCGGCTGCCTCTTCCGCGAGTTTGCCGCGCAACAGTTCTGGCTCTTCGAAAAGCCGACGGGTGTATGAACCCGCCGGCGCGTTCTTCTTGCGGGCGTGCAACACACGCTCGAGTGCGCCGAGGCCAGCATCGGTGCCGAAGCACGTCTGCGTCTTCAGATGGCAGAATCCGGTACCGTGTTGGCGGACGGTGAAGCGCAGGGCATCGCGGTCGCAATCAAGCGCGATGCTCAGAAGTTCCTGCGTGTCGCCGCTGGTGTTACCCTTGGCCCACAGCCCGCCGCGTGAGCGAGAGTGATACACGCCGCGCCGTTGCTTGACCGCCTCGCGCACGCTTTCGAGGTTGGAGTAGGCAAGGCCGAGCGCGACGCCGCGCTCGTCGCAGACGATCGTGGGCCACAGTCCATCGGGCCGATCGCTCTTCATCGGCGCGACGATCGAGTCGGCGAGTTCGAATCGACCGGTATAGAGACCCATTCCGACCTGGGCGTCTGCGCCAAGTTGATCGACTGCGCCGATCTCTGTCGCGCTCGCGACGCCTCCTGCGACGGTCAGCCTGCAATCGCCTGCGGCATCAACGAGTTCCTTGACCAGTTCAAGATCGACGCCACCCATTCGCCCTTCGCGCTCGACAAACGTGACGAGAAAGCCGCCGACGTGCGGGCGGAGCTCGGCCATGCGATCCTTGACTTTCAGGCCCGTCTTCTCGCGCCAGCCCTTGACGACAATCTCGCCGTACTCGGCGTCGAGTGCGGCGATGACACGCTCCCTCGGCAGTTCACGGAGGAGTTCCTCACGCGCCGCGGTCCCGAGGATGACTTTGGCCGCGCCGGCATCCAGCCACTTGATCGCGGTCGCGACATCACGGATGCCGCCGCCGACGCGACACGGCGCGATTCGCAGCAGCGGTGTGATGAGGTCCGCGTTGCTGCCATTGCCGATGGCTGCGTTGAGATCGATGACGGCGATGTCGCCCGCGAGTGCGAAACGCCTTGCGATCGGCATGGGGTCACCCGCGTCGAGGGCTTTCTCCTTGCCGCCGACGAGTTGCACGGTCTGCCCGTCCATCAGGTCAATCGAAGGAACAATCATCGCATCGCCTCCGCACTGTTCGCGTCCGCACCCAGTGCTGCACGCACGTTGATACCGGCGGCACGCATCACCCGCTTCACATCACCCACGCTGAATACCCCGTCGTGAAAAATCGACGCCGCGAGCACCGCGTCCGCGCCGGCTTTCATCGCCTCGACCAAGTGTTCGGGGCCCGCCGCACCGCCCGAGGCGATGACCGGCACATGCACCGCGCGTGACACGGCTGAGAGCAGAGGCAGGTCATACCCCGAGCCCGTGCCGTCGCGATCCCAACTCGTGAGCAATATCTCTCCCGCGCCCAGTTGCGTTGCGCGCGTGGCCCACTCGATGGCATCGATGCCCGTGCGCTGCTTGCCCGACTGCACGACGACCTCCCACGATGCGGGCGATGCGGGGTTCCATGCATCGGGTGGCGTCGCGAGATGCGCCGCGTCCAGCGCGAGTACGACGCACTGGCACCCAAACTTCTCCGCGAGTCGTTCGAGCAGCGCCGCATCGGTGACGGCCGCAGTATTGACGCCGACCTTGTCCGCGCCCGCGTCGAGCAAACGGGCGGCGTCTTCCACGCGACGCACGCCGCCGCCGACGGTGAGCGGAATTGAGAGCGCCTTGCGTACTCGCTGCACAGTGTCGGCCGCGGTTGCCCGTTGCTCCGGCGTCGCCGACACATCGAGGACAACAAGTTCATCCGCACCCTGCTGTTCATAGCGTGCCGCGAGTTCGGCGGGGTCGCCCGAGTCGCGCAGGTTCGCGAACTTCACGCCCTTCACGACGCGCCCGCCGCGGACGTCCAGACACGGGATGACTCGAGCAGTCAACATGGCAAACTCACGTCATGGAACCACAAAAACGTCGGGACAAACGCATGCACTGACAATGCTGTACTCGATGCCTGGATGCCTCATGCCCTGATGCCTTTCTCGTACCGAGACCAGCCCACTCGGAAACCCCATCCAATGAGCTGGCGTTTCCTCTCGCCTTCTACTCACTCCGCCGCCTCCATCCACCGCCGGATCAGTTCCAATCCCCACGGCCCGCTCAGTTCGGGGTGGAACTGGCACGCGAGCACATGACCGCGTTCAAGCGCGGCGATGAATGGCGAGCCGTGCGTTGTTCTCGCCACGTGCCAGCCCGCGGGCGGTTCGGCGAGACGATACGAGTTGGCGTAGTACGCGAAGCCGCGTGTGAGCAGACGACAGCCCGCGTCGGGCGTGACTTCATTCCACCCAAGTTGCGGCACGCGGACATCATCAGGGAATCGGCCGATCGTCGTCGAAATCACGCCGAGTCCGCGCACGCCAGGCGTTTCGTCGCTCGCTTCGCACAGGACTTGCAACCCAAGGCAGATACACAAAGTCGGGCGTCCGGCGAGCAGCCGCTCGCGCAGCGTGTTCTCAAGACCCGCCTCGCGGATCGCCTGCATCGCCGCGCCGAACGCACCCACGCCCGGCAGAATCGCGAGTCGCGCGTCACGCACTTCCACGGCGTCAATCGTCAAACGCGGCGCAAGGCCAAGCCGTTCCGCCGCCGCGACCACCGACGCGGTGTTCGCTGTTCCTGTGCGGACGATGATGATCTCGCGTTGTCCCCCGGCGTGGATCACAACACTCCCTTCGTACTCGGCACGTCGGTACCATTATCGCGAGCGACTGCCGCGCGAAGCGCCAGTGCCAGCGACTTGAACGCCGCCTCAGCGATGTGATGATCGTTCTCACCGCGGATCGTGTCGATGTGGAGCGAACACCGCATCGTGGTCGCAAGCGAGATGAAGAAATGCGTGAGGTTCTCGCACGCGATGTCACCGAGTTTCTCGCGCCGCAGACCAAGAGCAACAACGGGCGCGGGGCGTCCCGACAGATCAATGACCGTGCGTGCGAGGGCTTCATCCAGCGGTGCGTACGCGTGCGCGAAGCGTCGTGTGCCGCGTCGATCGGCGAGGGCTTGATCCAGTGCCTGTCCGAGAGCGAGTGCGCAGTCCTCCGCCGTGTGATGGTCGTCAACATGCAGATCGCCCTTGCAGGTCAGTGCGATGTCAATGCGCGAGTGCTGCGACAGCGAAGTCAGCATGTGGTCGAGGAATCCCAGCCCGGTCGATATCGATGAGACGCCTGTGCCGTCGAGGTCGACAGTGGCTTGAATCGTCGTCTCGCGGGTGGAACGCGCGACGCTGGCACGGCGGGCAGAAACAACTTGCGGTTGAGTCGTCATGGTGCAGTCTCACGAGGAAATGTTCTGTCAGATGGGCTCGGGTTGAGAATCGAAATGATCGCACTCGTGAGTCGCGAGAAGGCGGCATCATCTCCCGGGCACGTGATCCGCAGGCAGTCCGCGACCTCCGCCCGCGCGCTGAACCATCGCACCGCGATCCCGCGCTGCGCCAGCCGCTCATACACGACCTGCGCACTCGGCAGCGCGGCGTTCGCAAACCGCGCAAACGCGAAGTTCGCCTGCGAAGCGCTCGCTTCCGCCCCCAGCGATGCAAGCAGCGCCGTCAGTGTGCCGCGTTCGCGCCGCACGCGATCCACAAACCCGCACATCGCGCTCTCGCCCGTCGCGAGCCATTGCTCCGCGACCGCCAGGCTCGGCCCCGAAACTGCGTATGGCCCGCCTGCGGCACGCATCCACTGAATCGCCTGCTCGCAGCCTGCGGCATACCCAACGCGCATCCCCGCCAGTCCCCACGCTTTGCTCATTGTTCGCAGCATCACCGCGTTTGCCAGCGAGAGCACTTCGCGCGTGAGATCCACATCCGCAAACTCGCCGTATGCCATGTCGACGACCAGCAGCGTGTGTGGAGCGCCCCGCGATAGCGCGGCGAGATCTTCCGCCGTCGCCACAAGTCCGTTGGGGTTGTTCGGCGTCACCACCACGATCGCCGCGGTGTTCGGCGTCACGCGCGCGAGCATCTGGCCCACCGGCAGCGGTCCGCGCTGCCACGGCACGCCCACCAGCGTCCCGCCCGCCAACGCGACATACCTCGGAATCATCTCAAACGTCGGCGTCGCGACAATCAACTCGCGCCCAGCACACAGCACGCTGCGGCATGCGCGATCGAGCGCATCGTCCGCGCCTGCAGTCACCAGCACGCGCGACGCGGCGACATCGAGCCGCGCCGCGATCGCATGCGTCAGCGATGTCGCGTCGGGATAGCGCCGCGCCACTTCCATCCCCGCCTCGCGCAGGGCGTCAAACAGCGCGGGCGGCGGGAGCACGCCCTCATTGCCATCCAGCCGCAGATCGATGACCGCTGCGGGCTTGGGCACGCCGTACGGCTTCGTCCCGGCAACGCCGGGCGCGGGGACGAGATTGGGAATGGCGTTGCTCACGGCACAATTTGCCCCAGCGTCGACACCACGATGTCCGTGCCGCCTTGTTTCTTGATTTCCGGGATCAGGCGCGCGAGGTCGTCCTTGGGGACCGCGGCCTTCACTGCGTATCCGCCCTCGCCGTGGAGCATCGAGATCGTGGGCTCTCGCATGCAGGGCAGCGCTTTCACCACTGCCTCCAATCGTTCGCGAGAGACGTTCACTTCGAGCATCACACGCTTGCGTGCCTCCAGCACCGAGCGCAGCAGCATCACGAGTCGATCGGCGACGTCTCGTTTCCGTGGGTCCGTCATCGCCGCCGGGCTGGCGTACATCCGCGTCGATGAAACATAAACCTCGTCGAACACAACCAGGCCGTTCGCGGCCAGCGTTGCGCCCGTCGCCGCCACGTCGACGATGCAGTCCGCGTCCTCCGGCGGGAAGACCTCCGTCGCGCCAAACGACTTCACGAAGCGTGCGTTCAGTCCACGGGCCTTGATCCAGTCCGTCGTCAACCGTGTGTACTCCGACGCGACGACGAGCGGGCGATTGGTCGGCAGTGTGCCATTGACGAGCAGTTCGCCCGGCGCGGCCGCGACGAGTCGTACGGGGTCCAGCCCCGTGTCGAGCAGATCGACGAGTTCGATGTTCAGCTCCTTGACCCAGTCCGCGCCCGCGAAGCCAAAGTCGCGTGAGCCGGCGGCCAGCATCTCGACGATATTCTGCGGCTTGAGAATCTTCGCCTCGACGCCCGGCACGCCCGGCAGCGTCACCGTCGGCCGATAGCCGCGTGCCGATGCCCGCACGCGAATGCCGGCCTCCGCAAGCAGTGCCTGTACGCCCTGCTCCATGCGTCCCTTGGGCAAGGCGAGGCGGATCGAATCAACGGGGCTGGCGGCGGTCATCGGTCACACTCCGGAAGTTGGCGTTCGTGGCGGGGGTGAGGGCGAGGGTCGAGAAAACCGCCCAAAGGCGGGCACGAGTTGGAACAGGAGCGAATCGCGGCGATATCGAAGTCAGCAAGAGACAAAAACAAAGCGACGCCGGGCAGGGCCGGCGTCGATCGGTGTATGCACGGTCGGATCACGACCACACCATCACGCAGCCCTGCGGGTCTCGCGGTGATGATGATGGTGGCTCGTGTACGTCATCAGAGGAGATTGTTCCCGCGCCGCGTCTTGGGTCAAGTAGACGCCGCAATTGCCTGCGGAACACTGTTCGTTCCGTGCCTGCTGACAGCCGCGATCGCGTTGGCGACTACCATGCTTGCTCGTTGTTGCCTCATCCTTCCACCGCACCGGACACTCGATCCATGCATCGCATTCTCCACGTCGGCGTCGGCCCCCTAGGCGTTCGCATCCTCAGCGAGATCATCCAGCGCAAGGCCCTCCGCATCATGGGCGCTGTCGATGTCGCGCCGACGCTCGCAGGCCAGCCGCTGAGCAAGGTCGTGCCCGGGGCCGACCCGGAGATGAAGGTCGCATCCGACCTCAATCAAATCAAGAACTGGGATGAGATCGACGCCGTGCTCGTCACCACCAGCAGCGACCTGCGTGCGTGTGCTCCGACGTTCCGCGACCTGCTCGCCCGCGGCAAGGCGATCGTCAGCACCTGCGAAGAGCTCACGTTCCCCTGGCTGCGTCACAAGGCTCTGGCCGATGAACTCCACGCCCTCGCGCTCAAGCACGGCGGGCGACTGCTCGGCACGGGCGTCAACCCCGGCTTCCTCATGGACGCGCTGCCGACGTTCGCCACGGCGGTGTGCAGCAAGGTGACGGCAGTCGGAGCGTATCGCATTCAGGACGCGTCGAGCCGGCGCATCTCGTTCCAGAAGAAGATCGGCGTCGGCCTCGATGACGACCAGTTCAACGCCAAGGTCGCCGAGGGCACTTTGCGCCACGTCGGCCTGGGTGAGAGCCTGCACTTCATCGCGCACTACCTCAACTTGCCCATCGAGCACTGGGAAGAGGACATCGGCCCCGTGCGCGCCGATCGTGACATGGTCAGCGGTCTGGGCGTCATTCCCAAGGGCAAGGTCGCCGGTGTGCGTCAGGTGGCCCGCGGCTACTTCGACGAACGCTGCGTCGTGCACCTGGAGTTCCAAGCCGCCATCGGCCAGCATGATCCGTACGACCGTGTGGTGATCGAAGGCGAGCCGCCGATCGACCTTGTGATCCAAGGCGGCGTACACGGCGACCTGGCGACCAGCGCGATCACCATCAATGCCGTGTCGCGATTGCTGGCCACAGCCCCGGGTCTGCACACCATGGCGACGGTGCCGATGGTGTTGTGCAGGAAGTCGTAACACATACGGCGTGGATTTCGCCGGGCTATCAGCACGCTCTGGCCCGAACCCCGTTTCATGTGCCAATCCGCCGATCTTCTCGCCTACGCTTCTCCCCGCGGGAGACCGCGTTCGATCTGCCTTTGTTCGGCCTGTTGAAAGGCCGCGGCGGCGGCGCGGATGGCCTGCGTGCGCGCTGGACGATCACGGATGGAGTTTTGGCCCTTTGCGGGGCCTCTTGACGGAACCGGGCATGAACGCCGACCAACGACAGTCCCTGGGTGTGCCGACCTCGATCAACGCATGGAACGCGGCGTTCATTGACGCCGAGTACGAGCGATATCTGGCCGACCCCAACTCGGTCACGCCCGACATGCGGGCGTTCTTTCTTGGGTTTGAACTCGCCGGTCAGCGTCCGACGCTCGGGCACGCCAGCGCGGACGGCAGCGGCCTGCGATTCCAAAGCGCGGTTGATGAACTTGTTCAGGCCTATCGCTCGATGGGCCATCTTGCCGCGCGGCTCGATCCGTTCGGACGCGAGCGCAATCGCCCAGCCGCGTTGTCGCCTGAGTTCCATGGCCTCACTCAGGAAGATATTGATCGCACTGTCGATACCACGATGACGGGCGTGAGCGGCCAGACCGCGACGCTTCGCGAACTGATCGCGCACCTCGACGCGACCTACTGCGGTTCGATCGGCGTCGAGTTTGAGCACATCCCCAGCAGCGAAGAGCGGGCGTGGTTTCTGACAAAGGTCGAGCAGGCCCAGGGCCGGATACCGCTCAACGCGGAGAAACGACGCGATGTGTTGCAGAAACTCGCGAACGCGGAAGTCTTCGAGAAGTTCCTCGGCAAGCGCTATCAAGGCGACAAGCGATTCAGCCTCGAGGGCGGCGAGTCGCTGATCCCGCTGCTGGATCACCTCATTGAGACTTCGACCGAACTCGGTGTTGAAGAGATGGTGCTCGGCATGGCCCACCGCGGCCGCCTCAACGTTCTCAACAACATCATGGGCAAGTCCTACGAGCAGATCTTCACCGAGTTCGAAGACAACTGGGAAGAGGGCTTCGTCGACGGCGGCGGCGACGTGAAGTATCACCGCGGGCACAGCGGTCTCCGTCGCTTCCCCAACGGCAAATCTGTCTACCTCGCGATGGCCAGCAACCCCAGCCACCTCGAGAGCGTGAACCCGGTGGTGGAGGGGCGTTGCCGCGCCAAGCAGCGCATTCGCCACGATCACGAACGCCGCCGTGTGGTGCCGTTGCTCATCCACGGCGACGCCGCGATTGCCGGCCAGGGGATTATCGCCGAGTGTCTGAACTTCTCGCAGCTTGAAGGCTACAAGACCGGTGGCACAGTCCACATCGTCATCAACAACCTCATCGGCTTCACCACCGTTCCCGAGGACGCTCGCTCCACGACCTACTGCACCGACATCGCCAAGGCGATCGACGCGCCAGTCTTCCATGTCAACGGCGAGGATCCCGAGGCGTGCATCGCCGTCGCGCAGTGGGCGATCGAGTATCGCCAGCGCTTCCGCAAGGACGTGATGATCGACGTGGTGTGCTATCGCAAGTACGGCCACAACGAGCAGGATGAGCAGACGTACACCAATCCGGTGCTCGCCAACCTGGTCCGCGAGAAACTCAAGAAGAACTGTCTGGCCACATACACAGAGCGACTGCTCGGCGAGGGCGTGATCGATGCCGACCACGCCCCTTCGGTGGAGCGACTCCTCAATGAGCGTCTCGATGCGGCCCAGGCCCGCGCCAAGGCCAAGGCGATCGAGCCGGTGATCGAACCGGGCAGCGCACGCTGGGCGGGTATGGTGCATGACTACTCGCACACGCCTGCAAAGACGGGTGTCGCGCGCGAGGTCATCGCCGAGATCGCCGCGACGTGCGCGAAGTTCCCGGCGGGCTTCAATGTCAATCCCAAACTCGTCAAACTGCTGGAGCAACGCGCTCAGATTCTCGACGGCGGTCTCGTCAACTATGCCGACGGCGAGCAACTCGCATTCGGGTCGCTCTTGCTCGAAGGCACGCATGTGCGGGTGAGCGGGCAGGATTGTCGACGCGGGACGTTCAGCCATCGTCACGCGGTGCTGCGTGATGTAAACACCGGGACGCCCTACACGCCGCTCAACTCGATGCGTCAGGTCTCGGTCGGGCCGTTCGGCGAAGAGAACCCCGAGATCGGCAGCGACGGCCGTCGCAAGCAGGCCGAACTCAGCGTCTACGACTCGCCGCTCTCCGAAATGTCGGTGATGGGCTTTGACTACGGCTATTCGCTCTCGGACCCGCACATGCTGGTCTGCTGGGAAGGCCAGTTCGGCGACTTCGTCAACGGTGCCCAGGTCATCATCGACCAGTACCTCACAAGTGCTGAGATCAAGTGGGACCGCTGGTCCGGTCTCGTGCTGCTGCTGCCGCACGGCTACGAAGGCGCGGGCCCTGAGCACTCGTCGGCGCGTCTCGAACGATTCCTGCAGGCTTGCGGTCAAGACAACATCCAAGTCGTGTACCCGACCAACGGCGCGCAGATTTTCCACCTGCTCCGTCGCCAGGTACACCGCAACTTCCGCAAGCCGCTCGTCGTCATGACGCCCAAGAGCCTTCTGCGCGACATGAAGGCCGCCAGCCCGATCGCGGAGCTCATGAGCGGCACGTTCCACGAGATCATCGACGATCCGATGTTTGCCGGCCCCGACGGCAAGAAAAACAACCGAGGCGTCGTGAAGCGTGTGGTGTTGTGCAGCGGCAAGTTGTACTACGAGTTGTCCGAGCGTCGCGCCGAGACCGGCCGCAAGGACCTCGCGATTATCCGCTTCGAGCAGCTTTATCCGATGCACCACGAGATGGTTTCGGACATTCTCTCAAAGTATCCCAAGGGTGTCGAGTTCGTGTGGGCGCAGGAAGAGCCCCGCAACATGGGCGCGTACACCTTCGTCGCCGATCTGTTGCGGACATTCCACGGGATCGAGCCCGTCTTCATTGGGCGCGACACCGCCGCCAGCCCCGCCGTTGGCTCCAAGCACATGCACAAGGACCAGCAGGAGGCGATCATCGCAGCAGTGGTGGGGCCATCGCCCAAGGCCGACAAGGGCAAGGCCAAACCCGTCCACACCGTCGTGACGGCCAACGGCACAATCGGCGTGAAGCCCGAAGCCAAGGCGACTTCCAAGCCCGCCGCGAAGCCGGCCGGCGCGGCGTCCGCCCGTGCCTCGACCGGCACTTCGACTGGCGGCAAGCCCGCCGGCAAGCCGATGTCCACCAAGCGATGAGCCTCCATGCTGCGGCCACCGCACGCCGACCCATAGTCCGATAAGAACGGAATCGACCATGCCGACCGACATCGTGATCCCGACCATCGGTGAGTCCGTGACCAGCGGCGTCGTTTCGCGCTGGCTGAAGCCCGACGGAGCCGCCGTCGCCCGCGATGAGGCGGTGCTCGAACTCGAAACCGACAAAGTGACGATGGAAGTGCCCGCGCCAGCCGCGGGGGTTCTGCGGCACAACGCCAAACAGGGTGACACTGTGGCCGTCGGTGCTGTTGTGGGTTCCGTGGTTGAGGGTGGTGCCGCGAGCGCCAGCAGCGCGGCGGCTTCAAAACCTGCGGCGGCGCTGGCCGTCGCACAAGCCTCCGCGCCGACCAAGAGCAACGCACCGATCGCCGGATCAGCGGTCGCCGTCGCCGATGTGCGGGCAACGCCGCTGGCCCGCAAGACCGCGGCTGATCTGGGTGTGGAACTGACGAAACTCGAAGGCACCGGCCCCGGCGGTCGCATCCGCGAGCAAGATGTGGTGCAGGCTGCGCGTCCCGCTGGCCCAACCGCCGCGCCCGCCCAGAGCACCAACGGCGCGCCGAGGCCCGCGACAATCAGCGGTTCGCGCAACTCCACCCGCGAGCGCGTCACGCCGATTCGTCAGCGCATCGCCCAGCGGTTGGTACAGGCCCAGCACAACGCGGCCATGCTTACGACCTTCAACGAGGTCGACATGGGCCCTGTCATGGACCTCCGGAAGTCCTTCAAGGAAGAGTTTGAAAAGAAGCACGGCATCGGCCTGGGCTTCATGGGCTTCTTCGTCAAGGCCGCCACCGCCGCGCTGCAGGCGTTCCCCATGGTGAATGCCTATCTCATCGACGACAACGGTCAGATGCTCGTCGAGAAGCACGACTTCTGTGACATCTCCGTGGCGATCAGCACGCCCAAGGGCCTCATCGTCCCTGTTCTCCGCGACACTCAGAGCATGTCCATCGCCGGCGTCGAGGCGGGCATCAAGGACCTCGCCACCCGCGGCAAGGACGGCAAAGTCACGCTCGACGAAATGGCCGGCGGCACCTTCACCATCACCAACGGCGGCGTCTTCGGCAGCCTGATGAGCACGCCGATCCTCAACCCGCCGCAGTCCGCGATCCTCGGCATGCACGCGATCAAGAATCGCGCGGTCGAATATCCAGTGGGCAGCGGTCAGGTCGCGATCCGTCCGATGATGTACCTTGCCCTCTCCTACGACCATCGCATCATCGACGGCGCGGAGGCGGTGCAGTTCCTCGTGCGCATCAAGCAGGCGATCGAAGACCCGCATCGTTTGCTGCTAAATCTATAACTGATCATGTGCCGACGGGGGGTCAACTCCGAAGCGGACGCTTGAGCAGGCCCTCAAGCAACCCCGCCGTCGCGCGGTCCAGCATCTCATACATGTGCTGGAAACCCTCCGGCCCTCCGTAGTACGGGTCGGGGACATCGAGGTCGCGCTCGTCCGCGCCCGCAAGTGTCGGATCCCACGACCGCATGAGTCGCAGCGGCGGCGGCGTGATGCTCGCCGTTTCGCCCGCGTGAATGATGCCGCGACGGTTGGCCCGATCCATCGGCGCGATGACTCGGAAGCGGGCGAAGTCGTGCGACGCATCGAACTGGCGTGCGGCATGGTCCATACGCACGCCGCGCTCGCTCGCGATCGCGATGGTTCGAGGGTCGGCGTCGTTGCCGATGTGCCAAGCGCCCGTGCCGCACGAGTCGATGTCAAATCGGTCGAGCACGTTGGCCCGCGCTGCGTGATGGATGAATAGCCATTTCGCAAGCGGGCTTCGGCAGATGTTGCCCAGGCATACAAAGAGCACGCCGATGCGATCGGATGACGGCGACGAATCGTTGCTCATGCCGACGCTCCGGCGTGGGCCAGTTCGCGAGTGTGACGCCACGCGGCCCGCATCAACGGCACCCGCATCTCGTCACGGCGCGACGCCGACTCGATCACATGGACCAGTGAGCGAGCGAGTGATGCCGCGTGGTTGGTGTCAGAGAGACATCCTGCGGCCTGCGGCGGATAGAGCGAAAGCACGTCATCGTCGCGCGGCCCGACGACCGGCACGCCCATCGCGTGGGCGCCGCGGATGAGAACGCGCTCCGCGTGCGTGATATGGGATTCTTCGCGGACAAGCACGGCGGCATCGCACGCCGGGAGCCACGCCCACGCCGGTTCGGGCGTGATGAAGAGTCGACCGGCGAGGGCGGCTGCCTTGTGGAAGTCGCGGGCCCGCGTGAGTCGCGCCGACCCGCGTGGCAGGATCACATGCGGTCGGAGCCGCGCCTCGTAGAGCGTGCCCGCCATGAACATGAGACGCACCGCGTCGCCGCGCGTTGGCGGGTCGGCGAGCAGGCAGATGACGGTCTCGTCGTCGCCCACGCCCAGTGCATTGCGGCGCGAGAGGCGTGCAGACGCGACATCCGCGGGCGCGACCGGCGAGGCATCGGCGATCTGCGGCACGCGATCCACCACGCGCGACATCGGTGCCGCGAGTTGCGCCATCCGCACCAGCGACGCATCCCAGCAGCGTACTTCATCAAACAGCGCACGTGTCGCGAGGAATCGGCGGAGCGACGGCGCGGCGAGCCGCGACACACCAAGCGGCATCGGAATGCGATCGGTCGTGCGCAGGCCCAGCGACGCGACGCGACGTTCATCATCGCTCGAGCCCATCACACACGCACAATGTTCGGCGGTCGGCTCGCCCGCCATCTCGCCTCGGCAGGCGAGGATGGCGGCGTCGGTGCAGCCATCGCCCGACGCGACACGCGGAACCACGCGCCAGACATGTTCGGACCACGGTTTGAGAAGGTGAAGCACCCGCATGGGCACAGCGTATCGCGTTCGCGACCACGGCGAGGCTACTTCGCGCGGTCCGGGCTGGCCGTCGCGTGCTCGTAGAAGAGTTCCGCCACGGCCCGACCGCATTCCTTGGCCAGCACTTCCTGAGCTTGCAGCACGCCGCCACTAGAGGACGGCATGTCCGTCAGTCGTTGCTTGAGGGCCACGTCCAGTGGATACCCGACGGCGTCGTTGCCCGGCGGAAAGAGACGTTTTTGGTTGGCGGCATCGATGATCTTGACCCGCAAACGCGCCGATGGTGCAAAGGTCGATCCGTCGGTCGAGAGCGTGAAGGTCTCAAAGACGACATGGATGACCACGTCCGCGCTGCACGCGTTGCCAATCGCAGCGACGCTCATCGGTTCGCCGAAGCGATCGCGCGAAGCGGCGGTGATCGCGGCCCGGCCGTCGATGGCGGCGACCTCGCCCGCAGGCGTGGTTGTCAGCGCCTTGTTCTCAAGCAGCAGGCGCGTCGCTTCTTCAGCAATGACCATGCGCAGCGTTCGGCGCGGCAATCGATTGTCGCGATCGTCGACGAACACCACCGTCGGGCGCGTCGGTTCCAGAGTGTGGACGGCGGGAATCTTGTCGGGGCCGACCGCGAAGAAGTACGCCGCCCCGACGATGTTGCAGCCCGGCAGCACAAACCCGGCGGCCAGAAGCAGCGCCACGCCCCACGCGGCGAGCAATGCACGCGAGAGTCGATAGCGAGATGAAGCGGTGGGGCCCATGGTGGTCTCTCAATAGGTGATGTAGTGCGGCTCTTCATGCTTGTAGAACAGCCACGTCGCGCGATCCACAAGGCGGGCGAGCAATGCGCCGACGATCAACTCGCGAGACATCTCGCTGGAGGTCGTCACGCCCTTGTCGGGAAACTTCACGCGGATGGATTTCTGATACGCGAAGTCGTCGGGGAGCGGGCCGTCGATCTCCGCAACGCCGAGGGTCGCACTTGCGACGCCGTCCCAAACATACTGGTTGCCCGCCTCGTTCGTGCTGAACTCCGTCACTTCGATGATGATGAGGCGCTGCACGCCGTCGAGTTGCTTGGCGATCTCGCTGTGCGTCCGTGTGATCCACGCGGGGTTGTTGGCGATGTATTGAATGACGACCATCGGCGGCACATAGCCGCTCGCGCCGGCGTTCTCGCGGAGTCGCTCACTGATGCGCCCGATGAGTTCGCTGGCGATGCCCGGGTGCTGCGATTCGATCATGCGATCCGCGGTCACGAGAACCGCGAACGACTTGCCCTGGAGAATCGTGCTGTCGGCTTCAACGGTGCGCGGCGTCGAACGCTTGTACGACTCGGCCATGCCGCCGACCAGCGCGCCCAGGGTGCCGCACCCCGACAGCGTCGCGCCGACAAGAAGCGTGAACGTCGCGATCGTGGCTCGAAGCACGGTGCCGCGTGGGAAGTGGACTCTGGGCTTGATCGTGGCTGGGATCATGGTGTGTCAGCGGGTCGTGTCGCGTGGGGTCTGGCTCGTTGCGTGTGGATGGCTCAGGGGGCAAGCCAAATCTTGTAGCCCCAAGCCGCCAGCAGCAACACGCCCGCGCCGACGAGCACGCGGGGTTGGGCGAGTCGGGTGGCGGCGTCCAAGGCCCGCGAGCCGGTGAACGCCGTGTGGGCCGCCGTCGAGCATATCACGCTCGTGAGCACCGCGAGCAGGAACCCCATCGGCTGAGTGCGGAGGCTGTCGAGCAGTTGGCCGTGGGCCGCGTGGGTGAAGGCAGTGGTCATGCCGCAGGTCATGCAGGGAAAGCCCCACATGACTTTCCACGCGCACGGCGGGAGCCCAAGTTGGCGGTGGGTTTCGACACCGCTGGGGTCGGGCGTCAGGCCCCATGCGATGACGAGCACGCCCGCGCACGCGAGCATGACGACGACCGCCACGACACGTTCGCCGACGGTGGCGCGTCGGTTCCGCGGTTTTGGCGCTGCGGTCGCGAAAGTCGCTGCAGATTCGCCCGTCGGGCCCGGTTGCATCCCGCGAGGATATGCGATCACGCGGATCGGCAGGTCAGGCGGACGCGCGGCGGGCGAGCATGGCCGCATCGACAATGCTGATCGTGCTGCACGTCGGCGTGTGGCCCGGCGCGTCCTCGCTCAGCCGCAGCAGTTCGTGCTGGCGATGCAGCCAGCGGGGCGTACCCGCCACACGAATGACGTTCTGCATGACGAGGCAGCGGAGCGTGAGCGCTAGCGGCACATTCGTGCCTGGCGCGAGCGTCCCGGCCATCGCGCGATCGAAGGCGTCAAGCGCATGCCGCAGTCGCTGGGCCAGAACATCGGCCGGCGCGGTAAGGACGAAGACATCCGCGCCGTGGTGTCCGAGGAAGATCCCCGACTCATTCCGCACCACATGATGATCGAGCATCGCGCCCAGCCGGGCGAGAATCTCGTCGCCCAGGGCGTAGCCATGGGCGGCGTTGTAGTTGGCAAAGCCGCGGAGATCAACGAACGCGACCTCCGCCTCGGTGGCGTGCGCGGAACCGGGGCCGAAACGCAGCAGCCGATTGAGATGTTCCTCGGTGCGGATGCGACCGGGGAGCGTGGGAAGGGTTTGCTTGGCGTGCTGGTCGCCGCGGATGGCGTCGCCGGCGGCACGCAGCAGTTCGACCCGCGAGATCACGCCGACCACACGCCCCGCGTCTTCGACGATCAGTGGCGAGGGATCACCCGTGCCGCGATGGTCCGAGGCCGCGAGGATGTCGATCGCATCCGCGAGCGGCGTCTGTGCGCCGACAACGACGGCGCGCGAGTCAGTGATCGCAAGCAACGTCGAGAACGCGCGGTCATCCTCGGCCGCCGCCAGCACCATGCCGCGATGGCACCATCCGATCGGACGTTCGCGATCCGACACGACGCAGCCCGCGGCACCGGGGTGCTCGGTGAGTTCCTGTGCGGCTTCAAGAACCGTGAGTTGACCCGGCAACGTGCGCACGGCGCGGCAGTACCGCGCGAGCGACTGCGTCGCTTCGGTCTCGGTGGCGCGGGCGTTGGCCCGCGAGTGCAGCCACTCGAGCAACTCGGCCCTCAGCTCCTGATTCGCTTCACCGGGGCGTGCGAGGTAGAACCCTTGCGCGTACTGCACACCGAGTTCCATCAGTTTGGCAAGTTCGGCCTGGGTCTCGATACCCTCGGCGATCATCTTCACGCCGCTCAGGCGTGCGAAGTGAACGAAGAAGCGGATGAGGTTCTGGCGGACGGGGTCGTGGTCGATGCCGCCGATGAGTTCGCGGTCGAGCTTCAGCCAGTCGGGCCGGAGCGCCATGATGCGGTTGAGCCCGCTGGTGCCCGCGCCGACATCGTCGAGCGCGACCTGAAAGCCGTACGCGCGTACGAGGCGAACCTGTTCTTCCAGCCCCTCGATGTGCTGATTCTCGGAATGCTCGGTGACTTCAAGCACGATCCGCGACGGCGAAAGCCCCGGCACGCGACGCACGTTCTCCAGCATCGTGTCCGCGAAACGCCCGTCGGCAAAGACCTGCGGCGTCGTGTTGATGAACAGTTGCACTTCGACGGACAGATTGAGTGCGGCCCGGAGGTTGGTCGTCCGCGTCAGTTGCTCCAGCGGCCAGAGCATGCCCAGTCGTTCGGCGGCCTCAAACAGTTCGGCGGGGTTCTTGAAGCCCGACGACGCGTCCGGGCGCGTCAGCGATTCGCAGCCAGAGATCGAGCCGCGGGTCAGATCGACAATCGGTTGGAAGCGAGGCTGCACGAGCCGGTGCTGAATGAGGTGCGCGATCGCCTGGCGAGCGGGGTCGCCCGACGATGTGCTGAGGCTCAGTGAGGTCATCTCTCGCTCCGGATCTGTGGGCCGACACGGCGGGCAGGGCGCGGGTCGCGTCGGCGGTGTTTTCGGGCGTGTTCCGCACGCCCGCTCTCTTGCCCTCGCCGCCACATGGGCGCGAAGACGACAATGAGATCGGGTGCATGCCACCCCGGCTTGCGTGGGCGGCCAGCATCGACGCGCCGGCGACGCGCTTGGGAGAGACTCGCCGCGTGTGCCGCCGCGTTTCCGGGCTTGGGCCTGCTTCTCGCCCGTGGAGGGTCTCGTTCTCGGCCCGCCCGCCACAGGATTTCACGGGACGTGCGCGTGTCCGCACCGACGGACGTGCATCAAGACGTCGCGGAGCAAACAAACAGGCCGCCCCTGAACGAGCGGCCTGCGGGTGCTGCGGGGTGAGTTGGCGTTGTTCCATCTGCGCCGCGCGTACCGCCTGCTCGGTCGTTCTCGCGTCGGGCAGGCGTTTGGCGTCGGCTCAGTCGAACTTGAACACGCCCTTGCGATAGCCGTAGACGTACGCGACGACCGTCGTGAGCAGGAAGAACAGGATGCGTGCCAGCCACACGAGCCCTTCGCTGGTCTGCGGGGCAAGGTTCGGGAACGTCGCCGCCCATGGATAGAGAAAGACGACTTCGACGTCGAAGACGAGGAAGACCATCGCGATCAGATAGAAGCGGACGTTGAACCGCTTGCGGGCCGTGCCGATCGGGTTCATGCCCGACTCGTACGACTGGCTCTTGATCGCGCCGTCGCGACGCGGCCCCAGCACCATCGTCGCGACCAGGTTCATCACCGCGAACCCGATCGCCATCATGATGACGATGACGAGCGGCAGATACGACGACAGATCGGTGGCGGCGAGCGTGGTCAACATGCGGAGACATGATAGCGTGGCGACTGTTCCCCGTCGTGTCTTCAAGGGGCGTGCGGATCGGTCTACGCTCGCCCATGGAACTGCGGACGCGTCGACTGCGGCTTGTGGCGTGTACCGAGGCGATGGTGCGAGCGGCGATCGCCAGAGATGGGTCGCTAGGGCGTCTGCTGGGCTGCGATGTGCCGACCGATTGGCCTCCAGACTTGGCGGAGGTGGAGCCAATGTTCGCCGCTGCGCTCGCCAACAACCCGGATCAAGTCGGGTGGTGGGGGTGGTACGGGTTGCTCCAGCCGGCGGTGCCGCTGGCGGTTCCAACGCTTGTGGTCACTTGTGGCGCGATGCGTCAGGATGACGTCGCCTTGCTCGGTTATGGCACGCTCAAGCCGTTCGAGGGACAGGGCTTTGCATCGGAGGCCGCTGCGGCCCTCGCGGCGTGGGCGAGCACGCAACCTGGAGTACGCCGCGTGATCGCAACCACCTTTGAACGCCATGTCGCCTCGCGCCGCGTGCTGGACCGGGCCGGGTTCGTGGTCGTCGGACCGTCGGCGAGCGACGCAACCGCGCCCGAGTCCGACCGTCAGGGACGCGGGACGCTTTGGGAATTCGAGTACCAGAGACGCGATGGCACCCGCCTGCCACGATGACAGGGCGCATCCACCTCGGGCGGGCCGTCATCGCGCCAATCCCGGGCCAAGCCGCATTCCGGCCCCTGCCGCACGCTGCGAACGCCACTCGAACCCACCGGCAGCGGTTCTCCCGACTGGCACAGTCGTTGCAACCCTCTCGTCACGTCACGGTCTCATACGGCCGAGGCGTGCTTGGCAAACCGTACACCGCTCGAACAAATTGGGCCAAGAAAAGCGCGAGGGTCGCCGAATCGATCCCGCGTCGAATCGACCGCCCGGCCAGTCAGAAACCGTTCCAGTCCTCCGCAGTTCATCCACACCTTTCAACCAGATCACTGGAGTCTTGACGCAATGGCAGCCAAAGAACTCGTCTTCGATGTTGACGCTCGTCAGTCCCTTCTCGCCGGTGTCGAGAAACTCGCCCGCGCCGTCAAGGCCACCCTCGGTCCGCGCGGCCGTAACGCCGTCCTCGACAAGTCGTGGGGCGGCCCGACCGTGACCAAGGACGGCGTCAGCGTCGCCGAGGAAATCGAACTCACCAACAAGGCCGAGAACATGGGCGCCAAGCTCGTGAAGGAAGCCGCCAGTAAGACCAGCGATGACGCGGGCGACGGCACGACGACCGCCACCGTTCTCGCCGAAGCACTCTTCCGCGAAGGTCTTCGACACATCGCCGCCGGCGTCGACGCCAACGCGCTCATCCGCGGCATGAAAGCCGGCGTTGAAGCCGCCGTCGCGTCGATCAACGACCTCGCCGTGCCTGTCAAGGGCAAGGACGACATCCGCAACGTCGCCACCATCTCCGCCAACAACGATCGCGACATTGGCCAGATCATGGCCGACGCGTTCGAGAAGGTCGGTAAGGATGGCGTCATCACGGTCGAAGAAGGCAAGGGGCTCCAGACCGAAGTGACCGTCGTCGAAGGCATGCAGTTCGATCGTGGCTTCCTCTCGCCCAACTTCGTCACTGACGTTGATGCGATGAAGGTCGTCTTCGAGAAGTGCCTCGTGCTCATCCACGAGGACAAGATCGAGAGCGTCGCCAAACTCGTCCCGCTCCTTGAGAAGGTGATGGCCAGCAAGAAGCCGCTGCTCATCATCGCCGAGGACGTGAGCGGCGAGGCCCTCAGCACGCTCGTCATTAACAAGCTTCGTGGCACGCTGAATGTCGCCGCCGTCAAGGCCCCCGGCTATGGCGATCGTCGCAAGGCGATGCTCGAAGACCTCGCCATCCTCACTGGCGCCACCGCCGTGATGAAGGACCTGGGTCTCGAACTCGACAAGCTCGAGATCAAGCACCTGGGCATGGCCAAGAAGCTCGAAGTTGATGCCGACAACACGACCATCATCGAGGGCGCGGGCGACACCAAGGCCATCCAGGCCCGCATCGCCCAGATCCGCTCCGAGATCGAGAAGACCACCAGCGATTACGATCGCGAGAAGCTCCAGGAGCGTCTCGCCAAGCTCGCTGGCGGCGTGGCCCAGATCAAGGTCGGCGCTGCCTCCGAAGCCGAACTCAAGGAAAAGAAGGCCCGCATCGAGGACGCGCTGCACGCGACCCGCGCGGCAGTCGCCGAGGGCATCGTCCCCGGCGGCGGCGTGTCGTTCATCCGCGCTCGCAAGGCGCTCGAGTCGATGAAGCAGTACAAGGTCGTCTTCGGCAAGGGTGAAGAGCACACCGCCGAGGACGTCGGCCGCGCGACGTTCGACTTTGCCGCTGGCATCCGCACGGTCTTCACCGCGCTCGCTGTGCCGCTGCAGACCATCGCCGACAACGCAGGTGCCAAGGGCACGGTGGTCGTGTCGAAGGTCGCCGAGGGCAAGGGCAACTTCGGCTACAACGCGCTGACGGGCGAGTATGGCGACCTTCTCCTCGCTGGCGTCATGACTCCCGCCAAGGTCGATCGCTCGGCGTTGCAGAACGCTTCGAGCGTCGCGACCGTGCTGCTCGCCGCCGACTGCATCATCACCAGCAAGCCCGAGCCCAAGGAGGCCGCGGGCGCGGGTGGTGGCATGGGCGGCGGTATGCCGGGCATGGGTGGCATGGGAGGCATGGGCGGAATGGGTTTCTAAACGCTCAACGAACCTTCGGAGGCTCGGCGCGTGGACCACGACGTCCTGGCAGACCGGCTCGGCGAGATCGAATCACGGCTTCATGGGCTCCGCGAAGAGTCCCGAAGGCTTGAGGACGAGAGGACTGGGCTGCTCGCGCAACTCACGCAGTCACTCGGCGGCCAAGACCAGCGAGTCTTGCTCGGCAGGGCGTGGCGTATCAAGGCCTCAAGTGTTCGTGTGATTCACTTGCCAACCGCGACCGTTGATCCGACCGCGGCAAAGAGTCTTCGCAGCATCCTCGTCGCCTCGGGAGAATGGGATCAATACAGCACCGTCAACTATCCGCGTTTGAAGTCAGATTGGCTCAACGCGGTGATCAATCCAAAGACAAGACAGCTTCTGAGTCATCTGGTGACGGAAGAAATGAGTGTTCGAGTTCGTGCGGAGAGGCTTTGAGAATTATTCAGCGCGGAGCGTCCACATGAAGTTCCGAATCCAAATCGAGCAGGACGAAGACGGCGTGTTCATCGCTTCATGCCCGTCCCTTTCCGGGTGCTGGAGCCAGGGTACTACCCGTGATGAGGCCTTGAAGAACATCACCGACGCGATCGAAGGGTACCTCGAAAGCCTCAGAAAAAACGGAGATCCAATTCCACCGTCAATCTCAGAAGAAGTCATCGAGATTCCGGTGAGAAAGGCGGTTTGAAGTGGGCAAGCTGCCGGTCGTCTCGGGTGCCGATGCCGTGCGAGCGTTTTGCCGGATTGGCTACGCCGTTTCACATCAGACCGGCAGCCATGTGTTGCTGCGTCGCACCCAGCCGCCACATCGTCACCTCTCCGTGCCGAATCACAAGGAACTCGCCAAAGGAACGCTGCGAGGTTTGATTCGTGACGCCGGCTTGACCCTTGACCAGTTTGTTGAGTTGCTTGACTGAAGATTGTTTTGAATGGACCAGTTCCTCGCCATCTTCAAAGACCTGCCCGGGTTCCTGGATCAGTTCATCCAGGCGCATGGCTCAGGCGTCTACGTTCTGCTCTTTGCGATCATCTTCGCCGAGACCGGGCTGGTCATCATGCCGTTCCTGCCCGGTGACTCATTGCTCTTCACAGTCGGCGCGATTGCGGCCCGCGGCAGCATGAACGTCTGGCTCATCGCCGCGACGCTCATCGTCGCGGGCGTGCTGGGCGATGCCGTGAACTACCACATCGGCAAGTACATCGGCCCTCGGGTGTTCAAGAGTCGGCCCGGCGAAGGCGCATCGTGGTTTGAGCGCATGCTCAACCGCGAACATCTGAATCGCGCCCACGCGTTCTTCGAAAAGTACGGCGGAAAGGCCGTCGTGCTCGGGCGATTCGTGCCGATCGTCCGCACTTTTGTTCCGTTCGTCGCCGGAGCCGGCGCGATGAACTACGGGCGGTTCTTTGTCTACAACGTCCTTGGGGGCGTGCTCTGGGTCGGCGTCTGCATCGGCGCAGGCTGGTACTTCGGCAATATCGAATGGGTTAAGAAAAACTTCGAAGCGGTGATCGTCGCGATCATCGTCGTCAGTCTGATTCCAGTCGCCATTGAGTTGCTCATTCAGCGTCGGGCGGCCAAGCCCGATGCTCCAGTCGCGTAAGGCCTATCGCGTCATCGTTGATTCTTCACTTTGAGTTTCACCACATGGCTCAGCATCAGGACAACTGCGAAATCTGTCGGCGTGTTGCCGAGTGCCGCGAGGGGCGGCACCCGGGCTTGATCGCCGAACTCGACACGGGCTATGCCGTGCTCGGGGATTCGCAGCAGTTCCGCGGCTACAGCCTGCTCTTGTGCAAGACTCCGGCGACCGAGCTCGATGAGTTGCCCGCCGCGATGCGCGTGCGGTTTCTCGAAGAGATGTCGCAACTCGCCGAGGCGGTTCGCCGCGTCGTCACGCCCCACAAGCTGAACTACGAAGCTCTCGGCAACATGGTCCATCACCTGCACTGGCACGTCTTTCCGCGCCAACTCACTGATGCGGATCCGAAGTCGCCGGTGTGGGGGCAGATGCACGCCGCAGGCAGCGCGGCGGCCGAGCAGGCCAAGTTCAATCCGCAGCGCGATCGCGAGTTGCTTCTGTCGCTTCGCGCCGCACTCATGGAAGTCCGCGCGGGCGGTACCTCCGCCCGCAATCCATCGTTCAGTCGTTCTGGTTGTTGTTCTGGCTCGGGTGTCGCGGCGGCCGCTGCCGCGGTCACACCGGGATGAGGTTCATGGTCACGCGCGGCCCGGCGCAATACCGCTCGGCCGACGCAGCAGCAAGCACGTTCTCTGACTTGTTGAAGGAGTTCACACATGGCAGTCAAACCACTTGAAGATCGCGTCCTGGTCAAGCCCATCGAAGCCGAGAGCCGCACCGCCTCGGGCATCTATCTGCCCGAGGCCAGCAAGGAAAAGCCCGTGCGCGGCGAGATCATCGCCGTCGGACCCGGCAAGCGCCTTGAGAACGGCAAGCGTGCCGAAATGAGCGTCACCAAGGGCGACACCGTCGTCTACGGCAAGTACTCGGGCACCGAAGTTGAGATCAAGGGCGTCAAGCACCTGATCCTCCGCGAGTCCGAACTGCTTGGTGTTATCGAGGGTTGAGGATCAGGCACTGGGCACTGGGCACTAGGCAACTGGCACTAGGGAAAGACATGAGCGAGATTCGTTCACATCGAGACCTGATTGCATGGCAGAAAGCTGTTGAGCTTTGTGTAGCAATCTACTCGATGACGAAGCTCTTCCCTGCAGATGAACGATTCGGGCTGGTTTCGCAGCTCCGTCGTGCCGGTGTATCCGTGGCGAGCAACATCGCCGAGGGATATGGGCGGGGCAGCCGCCAGGATTATGTCCGCTTCCTTCGTGCCGCCCGAGGTTCGCTTTACGAGATTGACACGCAGTTGCTTCTCGCATCCCGCCTCGAGTTCATGCCGCCGTCGTCATTCCAACAAATCGAATCGCAAGCAAATGAATGCAGTCGGATCCTTCTCGGGCTGATCCGAAGCCTCGCTGATGACAAGAGTCCGTGAGTCCGCCTGCCTTTCACTAGTGCCAAGTGCCCAGTGCCAAGTGCCTAGGTTCAAAAGTCTTTCTGGAGTCTGAAAATGAGCAACAAACAACTGATCTTTAGCGACGCCGCCCTCCTCGAAATGAAAAAGGGCGTTGATCGTCTCGCCGATGCCGTCAAGTGCACCATGGGCCCCAGCGGTCGCCACGTGATCATCGAGAAGGGTTTCGGCGGGCCGCACGTCACCAAGGACGGCGTCAGCGTCGCCAAGGAAGTCACGCTCTCTGAGCCCTTCCAGTCGATGGGCGCAAAGATGGTCCACGAAGTCGCCAAGAAGACCGCCGACAAGGCCGGCGACGGCACCACCGCCGCCACCGTCCTTGCGCAGGCGATCTTCACCGAGGGTCTGCGCCACGTCACCGCCGGCATGAACCCGGTGCTGTTGCAGCGCGGCATCAACAAGGCCGCCGAGGTCGCCGCCGCCGCCATCGACGCGATGGCGGTCAAGTGCAAGGGCAAGGACGACTATCGCAAGATCGCCACCGTCTCGGCCAACCATGACGCCAACATCGGCGAACTGATCGCCGAGGCGATCAGCAAGGTGGGCGCGGACGGCGTCGTCGAAGTCGAAGAGGGCAAGGGGGCGACCACAACGCTCGACTATGTCGAGGGCATGCAGTTCGACAAGGGCTATCTCTCGCCGTACTTCATGACCGATCCCAAGACCGGCGAGTGCGTACTCGAGGACGCGTACATCCTTCTCTACGAGAAGAAGATCTCCAACCTGCCCGACTTGCTCCCGCTGCTCAACAAGGTCGTCGTCAGCGGCAAGCCGATCCTGCTCATCGCTGAGGACATCGAGAACGAGGCACTCACGACCCTCGTCGTCAACCGCCTGCGCGGCACGCTGAAGATCTCGGCCGTGAAGGCCCCGGGTTTCGGCGATCGTCGCAAGGCGATGCTCGGCGACATCGCGGTGCTGACCGGCGGTACGTTCATCAGCGAGGACTTGGGTCGCACGCTCGAGTCGGTCGAGGTCAGCGAACTCGGTCGGGCCAAGAAGATCGTCATCACCAAGGACGACACGACGATCATCGAAGGCGCGGGCAAGAAAGCGGACATCCAGGGCCGCGCTGCGCAGATCAAGAGCCAGCACGACAAGTCGACCAGCGATTACGATCGCGAGAAGTTGATGGAGCGTCTGGCGAAGCTCACCAGCGGCGTCGCGATGGTTGCCGTCGGTGGCACGTCCGAGACCGTCATGAAGGCGAGCAAGGACCTCGTCGATGACGCGCTTCACGCGACGCGTGCGGCGGCGAAGGAGGGCTACGTCGCTGGCGGCGGCGTCGCGCTGCTCCGCACCCAGGATGCCATCCTTGCCGCCAGCAAGAAGGGCAAGATCACCGACGATGAGCGTCTGGGCTACGAGATCGTCAGCCGCGCTGTCGAGGCGTGCGCCGCTCAGATCGCCGAGAACGCCGGCTTTGATGGCGATGTCGTTGTTGAGAAGGTCAAGGAAGCCAAGGGCGCTGTGGGCTTCAACGCCGCCACGGGCGAGTATGTCGACCTTATCAAGGCCGGCATCATCGATCCGGCTCTGGTCGCCAAGACCGCGCTCATCAACGCGGCCAGTGTGGCGGGCCTCATGCTCACCACCGATGTGATGATCACCGAACTGAAGGAAAAGGCTCAGCCCGCCGAAGGCGCGGTGGCCTGAGTGATGAGGCATCGGACATCTGGCATCAGGCATCCGTGAGCCCCGATGACAGGTCTGGTGCAACAATCGAACGAGCCCCTCGCCGAGAGGTCAGGGGCTCGCTTTCTGTCTTTCACTGATGTCTGTTGCCAGATGCCCGGTGCCTGAACAATGCCTGCCGCACGCGACTACTACGAAATCCTCGGCGTCGAGAAATCCGCGGACGCGGAGGAGATCAAGCGCGCGTACCGCCGCCTCGCGATGAAGTACCACCCCGACCGCAATCCGGGTGATGCCGAGGCCGAGGCGAAGTTCAAGGAGTGCGCCGAGGCGTACGAGATACTCTCCGACCAGCCCAAGCGTCAGCGTTACGACCAGTTCGGCCATGAGGGCGTGCGCGGCGGCGGCTCCGCAGCCCACGACTTCTCCCGCATGGATGTCACCGACATCTTCTCGATGTTCCAGGACATCTTCGGTGGTGGCAACGGATTCGGCGGCGGTGGTGGCGGTCGGCGCGGCGTCGCACGCGGCTATGACCTTGAGACCGAAGTCCACCTCTCGCTCGAAGATGTCGCAAAGGGTGCCGAGCGCGATGTCGAGTTCACGCGACTTGATGTGTGCGAGACCTGCACCGGCAGCGGCGCGAAGCCGGGCTCCAAGCCCGTCAAGTGTCCAACGTGCGGCGGGCAGGGGAAAGTGCAGCAGACGGGGCTGGGCGGCATGTTCCGCATGGTCACCAACTGCCCGCAGTGCCACGGCCGCGGCAACGTCGTCAAAGATGTCTGCGAAACCTGCCGCGGCAAGGGCCGCACACCCAAGGGTCGCAAACTCACCGTGCGGATTCCTGCGGGCGTGAGCGATGGTCAGGCGGTGCGTGTGCAGGGCGAGGGAGAGCCGCCGCCGCAGGAGATGTCGCCGGGCGGCGAGGGCGTGCGTGGCGACTTGCACGTCGTCATCCGCGTCAACGAGCACAGCCTGTTCGTGCGCGACGACGACAACCTCATGCTTGAGATGCCGATCAGTTTCACGCAGGCATCGCTCGGGGCGGAGGTGGAAGTGCCGACGATTCTGGATGAGAAGGGCGAGGCGGGCGGGCGCGCGAAACTCACGATCCCGCGCGGCACGCAGTTTGGTCAGACTTTCCGCATCGCGGGTTCTGGGTTGCCGAGCTTGCGCGGCGCGCGGCGCGGCGATCTTATCGTCGTGGCCAAGATTGAGACGCCCAGGAAACTCACCAAGGAGCAGGAAAAACTCTTGCGCGAGTTCGCCAAGACCGAGGACGAGAAGGTACTGCCCGAGAGCACGGGGTTCTGGAAGAAGATCACGGATTTGCTCGGCGGATGACGGCGCGGCACGACGCGCCGGAAGACGTCCCGGGAGCCGAGTCATGAAGAAGTGGTTTGGTATGAAAAACGACACGAATACGACGAACCAGCCCGGCGATGCCGCCCCTCTGAACCCCGCCGACGCGGAAGGCTCGGCGGAATCTTTGGGTGGCGTTGGCGAGGGCGTTGCGAACGCCGCCGACCAGAGGATCGCTGAACTCGAAGCGCAACTCGCCGAGGCGAACTCGCGGGCTCTACGGGTGATGGCGGACTTTCAGAACTATCAGCGCCGCTCACTGCAGAACGAGGCCCAGGCGAAGGCTTTCGGTGTCGCCGGTGTGGTCGAGCGCATCATCACGGTGCTCGACCACTTTGATATGGCGATCAACCAGGACGCGAGCAAGGCGAGCGCGGAACAGATCATCGCCGGCGTCCGCGTCATCCGCGAGGAGTTGCTCAAGGTCCTGCAGCAACACGGTGTCACGCTTGTGAATCCCGCGCCCAACGATGAGTTCACGCCCGGCTCGCACGAGGCGATCATGCAGCAATCCGCCGACGGCGTTGAGCCGGGGCGGATCGTGCAGACCTTCCAGCCCGGTTACGCGATGAACTACTCGGGTGTTGAGCGGATGATCCGCCCGGCGAAGGTCGTCGTCGCGCCGAACGCGTGAGAATGATTCAGAGTCGGATCGTGATGGGCGACCTGTTGCTGTCCTCACCTACACTTTGTTCTCTTCCGCGCGGTTTGCGGCGCGGCGGGATTCGCTCTAAAGGTTCATCAAGGGAGTCTCCATGCGAAGCGGCGAACGAATCTTCATCTACACCGGGCTGGCTCTGGCGATCGGCCTGGGACTTGGCTGGCGGGGCTTGGGCTCGTCGGCCGTGGCCGACTCGGCGATGCGGGCACCTGAGGGCGCGACGATCGCCACATGCGACGTATTGAGCGTCGTCGAGAAACTGAATGAGATGCCTCGGTATCGGGAAGCGCTCGACCAGATGCGAAGCGAAGTGCAGGGTCGGCTCGCGATGATGAGCACCGAGATCGATGAGATCAAGAAGAAGTTGGCCACGGCCGCCAACGGCTCGCCCGAGTCCGACGAACTGACCCGGACACTCTCAACCAAGAACGGCGAGATGCAGCAGGCGTATCAGAAGGCGACGGCTGATTTCGACGCGCTCGCGACCAAGCAGATCGGCGAGGCGTTCCGACTCGCGAGCGAGACGGCGTATCGAATCGCCAAGGCGAACGGGTACAACGTTGTGATTTCGACCAAGACGGTGGGGACCGACTTCCGTTCCACCAACATACCCGGCGCGCTTCAAGAAATTCTCGCGAGGCCCGTCATCGGCAGCGACGCGTCGGCGGACATCACCGCGCTGGTGATGAAGGAACTGAAGTTGGATGCCGCCCCGACGCCCGCAACCCCGGCGGCCGCCAGCCAGCCTGCGGCGACGCCGGCCCCGGCATCGGCTCCTGCGACGCCGAAGTGATCAGTGTTGAGGTCAACGCCGTGAGGAAAAACCCGCGGGGTGAGCCCGCGGGTTTTTGTTTTGTGCGTCTGTGGAATCAAGCGGCTTGTTCGTCGGCGATGCAACCGGGCAATGATGAACAGCATCCAAGCGATGCCGAATCAGCCCCATGCGGGCAGGGGCACGGCGGATCAACGGACTTCGAGGCAGCCAACGGAGGTCACCATGGGTCAGTACGCGTCAATCATCGCGGATGCGGCGGAACGTTCGCAGGCGCTCGCGCCCAAGTTGCTCGCTGGCGTGACGCCGCAGACGTTCGCACGCAAGCCGCAACTCCAGAAGGACGGCAAGGCGTACGTCGTCGACACGAACCATCCGGCGTTCGTCTACGGGCATCTCGCGATCTATCCGATGCGGCTGCTCGCGATGATGGGGCTCGATCCCAAGCCGCTCGTGGTGTCCGAGACGTACGTCGAACTGTTCAAGGCTGGCGCGCCGTGCCTTGACGATGCGGAGGGACGGATCTATCCGGCGATGGAGGAAATCGTCGGCCACTACACACGCGGCTATGCCGGCGCGATCAAGGCGCTGCGCGAGATTGACGATGCGCGACTGCTGGAACCCAATCCTGATGAACAACGCCGCCAGTTCTTTCCAACGATCGGTCACGCGGCGGTGTTCCTGCTGAACAACCATGTGATGATGCACTTGGGGCAAGTGAGCGCGTGGCGACGCTGCTGGGGCCTGCCTTCGGCGATGTGACTCGATCACGACCCGCCATAGCGACGGGCCTTGCCAGCGAGTTGTTCAAGGCTTTTGCCGGTTTCGTGCGCTTGGGTGATGATCGCGGTGAGCCACGCGCCGATCTGCTGGACCTGTTCGCCCAGTTGCAGCGTGGTCTGCAGGGCCTTGTCGCGGCGTGATTCGGCATCGTCGATGCGCGCCGCGTCGGTGTTGAGTTGCTCACCCAGCAGTTTGCGGGCCTGCTCTGCCTGCAGGCGGATCGCGTCAAACTCGCGGGTCGCATGATCGGCGTCGACGCGCAGTTGGTCGGCCTTCACGACAATGCCTTGCAGCCCGGCCGGGTCGCGGAGCAACGCCTCGGCCCGCGAGCACAACTGCTCGACGCGCCCCAGGTCGCCGGCGAGGAGCGTCTCAAGTCGTTCTGTGACGGACTGGGTTCGGTCGTGCAGGTCCTTGGCGGCTTCCTGGGCACGATGAACCACCGGAGTGATCGTCTGCTCGCACGCGTTCACCGTCGCGCCCAGCCGTTCGTGCGTCTGCTGCGCGATCATCGCGGTGTGGTTCGCGAGGTCCTCGGCACGCCGGTCGAGCCCTTGCATCTGCACGCCAATCGCTCGCGACGCTTCGTTGATGGAGCCGACGGCTTCATCATGGCGACGCGAGATCATCTGCAGGGCCGCGTCGGTGCGGTTGTGCCCGTCAGCAAGCGTCTGCGCGGCGCGAGTTTCAATATTCGAGATCGCGTTCGTGGTCCGGCTGTCGATCTCCGCGATCGCCTGACGCGTCTGGTGCTCGACGTTTGAGGCGGCGGCGTGGGCTTTGCTTTCGGCGTCCGCGAGACCGTGCTGCACACGTGTCTCGGTCGCCATCATGTTGAGCGTGGCATCGTCGGCCCGGGCCGCGAGTCGATCGCATTGGTCGAGCAGGGCCTGGGCGCGGAGCAGAGCATCGGCGGAGCGGGAGTGCAGTTCCTCGGACTGGCGACGCGCGCGGGCTGCGTGCTCATCGAGTGTGCCGCACGCCTGATCGACGATCGCATTGACGCGGACTTGAATCTCGTTCGACTTCTCGTCGAGGAGTTTGTCGATCGTCGCGCGGAGTTCGTCGGCGATGAGCGATGGGTTGATGACTTCCTGGCGCAGTCGCTCGGCGGTCTTGACGTGCTGTTCGAGCGTCGGCAGGACTTTGACGGCGGATTCAAGTCGTTTGGCGAGTTCGCCGGTCGCATCGCGCAGACCATCGCGGAGTTGCTCAACGCCGGTGGTTGCGTTGCGGAGGGATTGCCCCTCGCCGCTGGCATCCTTGATGATCTCGCGGAGGCTGTGGGCGTATTCATCGAACGCGCGCCGGTCGAGAATACGCGGCGAGAGGAAGACTTCGTCGATCGTGCCAACGGTGTCGAGCGTGGTCGCGTCGCGTGCGGGGTTGGGATTGCCGAAGTCGGTCGAGCCTTGGCTGGTGGTCATGTCGCCTCCATGCAACGTGCAACGCAGGATAACACGAAAGCGGACGTGGCGTCGGCTTGGCCGGGTGGCGGTTCGCCGTGGGGCGGGATCACCTAAACTCTCGGCCATGAGCCGTCGCCCGGAACCCAGTGATCTGCCCCTGACCGATCCTTCGCGGGGCGAACGCCTGCAGCGCGTGCTGGCCAAGGCCGGGCTCGGGGCGCGGCGAGCCTGCGAACGAGCGATCGAAGACGGGATGGTGAAGGTGAACGGCGAAGTCGTCCGGACGCTGCCGGCGTTCGTCGACCCTGAGCGGGATCGGATTTTGGTGGAAGGGCGGCCGCTGCGACCGGCGGAGCGGTTGCTGTATGTGATGTTCCACAAGCCGACGCGGACGCTCAGCGGCACGCGCAGCCTGCCGGGTGAGGATGCTTCTGATGACGCGGTCGACACACGGCGCGGCGTGCTGGATATGGTCGACCATCCGGCAGGAGCGCGGCTGATTGAGATCGCGCCGCTGGATTTTGATTCCACAGGGCTGGTGGTGCTGTCGAACGACGGCGAAGTGGTGAACCGATTGACGCACGCGCGGTACGGCGTGCCGCGGGTGTTGCACGCGGTGGTGAAGGGCGTGCCCGACAGTCGCACGTTTGAACGCCTGCGGAAGGGAATCTATCTGCCGGATCGCCGCGAGCGGTGGGGCACCGATGACGGGCAGAGGGCCGCCTCTCAGGGCGAAGATGATGGCGGCGAGTTTGAGGACCGTCCAGCAAGAGGTAAGGGACGTGTCGGCAGCGCGGGGCCTGCAAAACGAAGCGAGGGAGCGAGATCGGTCCGTTTGGACGGTCGCGTGATCGAGGTGTCGGGCGACCGGGCGACGCTCGAGTTCATCAGTCGCGACGGGCGAGATGCCAGCGCTCGTGAGGTGCTGACGATCGTGGGTTTCCCGCCAAAGAAGTTGACGCGCGTGGCGATCGGGCCCTTGGAACTCAAGGGGCTGGCGATGGGGCGATGGCGCGAACTGGAGCGGGCGGAGCTCCACGCGATCAAGCGTCTCATGCGCGACAAGAAAGACGCGAAGAAGCCAGGGCGAGCCGGGGCGACCAAAGCGAAGGACATGGCGAGAGCGGCGGCGACACCGGGCTCGCGCCGCGGTCAGCGCGATGAACGCCCCGCGCCCTCGGTGCGGGTGGTGGAGCGGCCCTCGCGCAAGCCGCGCGTGATCCGCCCGGAGAAGGACAACGGATGAGCGGCGAGGAAGCCAACACGACGGCCGCTGCGGGCGGCTCGAACGGCACGAATGGTCTTGGGCGTGGCACAAAGCCCGCCGAGCCCGCAAAGCCGGTGAGTTTCGTGCATCTCGTCTACGCGTCGTTCTTTCACACGCAGTTGACGCGGATGGCCGCCGCGTTGTCGTATCGCACGATGTTTGCGCTGGTGCCGGTGCTGGTGATCGGGTTGTCGGTGATGGGGAACTTCGCGACGGATCAGCAGAAGACCGAGATGATCGCGAGGACACTGGACTTCGCCGGATTGTCGAACATCGCGATTGATGAGCCGTCTGGCGAAGAGGTGTTTTTCAGCGAACCGACGCCGACGGATGGTACGAATGGGTCAGCGAATGCCGCCGCACCGATGGCGGTCCAAAGCCCGAAACTCGCGGAGTGGATCGGGGGCATCGTCTCCAAGGCGAGGTCGATTCCTTTCGCGACGATCGGATTCATCGGTCTCATCGCGTTGATCTACGCGGGCATTTCGTTCATGGTGGAGATCGAGACCGCGTTCAATCAGATTTACCGCGCGCCCGACGGCCGGTCTTGGGTGCGACGGGTCGTGCAATACTGGGCCGTGCTGACGCTGGGGCCGATGGCGCTTTTCGCGAGTTTCTACGTCAGCCAGTGGTTCACGTCGTGGGTGTCCCAGCTGACTGTTGGGGCAGGCTCCACGGAACTGCGCGGCGTTCTCTTGGGATTCGCGGCGTACGCGGCAACGGTCGCGATCAGTTGGGTTGCGCTTACGGTCGCGTACATGTCGGTACCGAACACGGCGGTGCGGTTCGCACCCGCCGTCGCAGGTGCTCTTGTCGCCGCGGTGCTGTGGGAAGCTGGCAAGTGGGGCTTCACCGTGTATGTGAGCAAGTCGGTGTCGTACTCGCAGTTGTATGGGCCGCTGGCACTGGTGCCGCTGTTCATGTTGTGGGTGTATCTGACGTGGATGGTGGTGTTGCTGGGGCTTCTGCTCGCCCATGCGCTGCAGTCCTATCGACAGGTGCGGGTGCTGGGGCTGGGTGTCATCGGCATGGGCGGGCAGAGCGATCGCCCGCCAATCTCGCCGTCGATCGTTGATCCGGCGATGGCGGTGCCGATCTTGGCGGCAGTCGGGCGTCGGTTTGGTGATGGCAGGCCGTCCATGCCCCGCGAACTGGCCGAGGAGACCGGGGTTGATGAGCAGGTGGTGCTTGACCTGCTGCGGCAGATGGTGAGCAGCGGATTGGCCCACGAAGTGCGGAACGCCAAGGGCGATGCTGCGTATGTATTGGCACGCCCGGCCGACCGGATCGAGGTCGGCGACGCCCTGCGCGTGGGGTTTACAATGTCCGACCGGGCGCTGGCCCGGGCGTGTCCGGCGGCGGTGGAGGCGCTTCGCGAGGCACAACTCGCCGCGAGCAAGGGCAGAGTTCTCGAACCCGCGCCGGACGTGAAGCCGAACCGCGAACCGGCCCCGAGCGCGGCGGTGCCCGCGACGGGGTCAAACTAAGTTGGCGAGGGCGGGCGAGGACGCGAGAGAGTCACTGGTCAGGAGAACGACGCGATGGCGACGCAGAGGATGACGAAAACGCGAGCCGTGCGGGGTGGCGGTCTGTTGCTCTTGCTGGCGACAGGCGTGCTCGCCGGTTGCTATGAGAACGTCGTGGACGCCCGCGGCGTCGGCGCCGATGGCCGCACGATCCACGAGCGGCAGATCAGCAACACATGGATCGATCGCCAGCTTTTCGGAGACGCTTATCCGAAGAGCAGCCGCAAGGGCGCGGCGGAGTAGTGCGGCGGCGACTCCTGCCGCGCCGTCGGGCCTAGGCTTATCCTGTTCCTGAAACCAACGCCGCGGGCAGGACGCCCGTGCGATTTTGGAGAAGTCGACGATGGGTCTCGAAGCCGCGATCTCGACCGAGTTCTTCATGACGACGCAGTTGCGTCGCGTGGTCAACTGGGCCCGTCGGAACTCGATCTGGCCGATGCCATTCGCCACCGCGTGCTGCGGGATCGAACTGATGGCGACGGCGAGCAGCCGATACGACCTCGGACGCTTTGGCTCCGAGCGCGTGTCGTTCAGCCCTCGCCAGGCCGATTTGCTCTTGGTCGCGGGTCGCATCGGCATCAAGATGCTGCCGGTCCTCCAGCGGACGTATGAGCAGATGTCCGAGCCCAAGTGGGTGCTCTCGATGGGCGCGTGCGCGAGCACCGGCGGCGTATTCGACACCTATGCGACCGTGCAGGGGTGCGATCAGTTCCTGCCGGTGGACGTGTATGTTCCCGGCTGTCCGCCACGCCCGGAGATGCTCATCGAAGGAATCATGGCGATTCAGCGCCATATCGACACCGAGGGCATGCCCCCGATGCAGGGCGGCAAGCGTGCGGGTTTGGGTTTGGCGATCCAGCCCAGCCACGCGGTGCGCCCGCAACCGGTGGGCTTGACGCTGGGTGTGTGAGCCGATCGGAATCGTGAAACTTGAAACCGCGGGGCCTTGCTCCGCGGTATTTTGTATCCCGGCCTCACGCTGAACGGCACAGCGCGAACCGCGCGACGCGAAACGACGAATGAATGCGGCGGTCTTGGGCGGCTCTCCTGACCGCGATTTTCGGAGGTTGGTCCGATGAACAGCACCACAATGAACCCGCGTCACGCTTTGTCTCTGGCGATCGCCTGCGGCTTGTGTGTCGGCACGATGAACCCCGTCGGCGGCGTGGCGTTCGCGCAGCCCGCGCCCAAGGAAAGCACGCCCGCCAAGCCAACCGGCAAGCCCGACACAAAGCCGGACACAAAGCCCGCCGCGAAACCCGCTGGCAAGCCCACACCCACCAAGGGAAACGACGCCAAAGAAGCCAAGGCCTTCGTTGATGGCGTTCTCGCCCAGGCGGCGACCGACGGTAACACCACCAAAGCACTTGAAGCGCTGAACCTCCGGCGCGATCAGATCATCGCATGGGAGGACGCGTCCAAGTCCGCGAGTGAGATGCGCGAACTCACACGCGGCGTGCGGCTCTTGACGCTGGTCGCCGCCGGGCCGGAGGGCAAGCGTGCCGCCCGTCTCAAGGCGTTTGGCGAGCATCCGAAGTTCGCGACGGAACTCGCATTCCTTGTACGGATGGACCACGACAAACCGATCCGTGTGCTGGAGATCGCCGACGAACTGCTCGCGGCGTATGAAGACCGCGTTGAAGATTTGGCCGCCCTGGCTGCGGCGTGCTGCGTGGTGTTCGATGAGCCGCTGAGTCGCCAACTGAACGAGAATCGCGTCGAGTCGGCCCCGGTGAAGGACGTCTTCGCGTTTTTGGGCGGTGTGTCCGGGCGCATGGTGATGAATCCGCGGCAGACGCCAGCGGAACTGCTCGCGTACGTCGTCGATGTGACCAGTCCGAACAATGAACTCGCCGGCGTCGAGGCCCGCTATCGCGGCGATGCGAATGTCGGCAAGCGCTACTCAGACATCCAGTACGACACCGAGAGCTTTCGCGACGGCAAACCCAAGAAGGTGACCGTCGCCGGGTTCTCGCTCCCCAACATCCAGAAGCACGGCGGCGTGTGCATCGATCAGGCCTACTTCGCCTCCCAGGTCGGCAAGACGCTCGGCGTGCCCACCGTGATCGTCGTCGGCAAAGGCAGCGGCGTGTCGCACGCATGGATCGGCTTCCTCACGCGTCGGGGCGGTGCCATCGCGTGGGACATGACGCAGGGTCGTTACGAGGGATACACCAACGTGCAGGGCACAATTCTCAGCCCTCAGACACGCCAAGAGATCACCGAGGGTGAACTCAACGTGCTCGCATCGTTCGCGAGCGAGCCGGTTGCCGATCGGCGCGATGCCGTGGGCCTGGTCGATGCGGCGCTGCGCGTCCGTGATCTTGCGGGCGGGCGGGCCAAGTATCCGCCCGCGAAGCCCGAAGGCGTTGCCGACAACGCGACGCCCGCAACGCTCAACGATGCCTTGCGCCTGTCGCTGCTTGAAGACGCGGCCCGTCGCTCGCCGGGTTTGACGACGATCTGGGAAGAAGTAACGGCGATGTCGAGCGCCAAACTTCTCGATTCAGCGGCCCGTAAGCGATGGGCCGAAGGGTTGGTTGGCTGGTGCATGAAGAAGTACCCAGACTTCGCCTGCGACACGCTTATTCCGCTGATCGCGTCGGTCGAAGACGTGAAGCAGCAGGACCAGTTGTGGGAGTGGGCGTTCAAGGCGTTTGCGGGCAAGCCGTCGCTCGCCGCCCGCATCCGTTTCGCCAACGCGGAGATGTGGGAGAAAGCCAATCGCCCCGACGAAGCGTGGAAGTGCTACAGCGAAGTGATCGCGCGATATATCAACGACGGCGCGGAGCCGATCATCGCCGGACAGCGGGTGATGTTGCTGCTCTCCAAAAACAACCGGCCCGCGACGGATGCGATCCCACTCTTCGCCGAGTCATGGAAGCGAACCCAACGTCCCAGCCAGATGGCGGCCCAGTTCGCGACGCAATCGGCGTGGTATCAGTTCGGCACGATCTACGCCGAACTGCTCAAGCGGGCGAATCGTCAGAAGGACGCCGACCTGGTGCTCAAGCAACTCGGTGCCAGTGACGATCCGAAGAAAACCCGGTGAACGGCTGGCGAGTTGAAGCACGAGAAAACGACTCAGCGCCCGCGTCGTCCCGCCGCGTCGGCACGCGTGATGGTCGTGGTTGATTCGCTCGTCATGGTCATCGGCTCGGAACCGAAGTTGAGCCGCACGGTGGTTGTCTCGCGCGAAGACAGGCTGTGAAGGAAGCCCTCGCCAGCATCCCACTGGCATGAGCCCGCGGCGTTCACTTCAAGCTTTGGGGCGCTCTGCCCCGCCTTGGTGGGCGATTCCGACGACGGTTCCATCGTGGTCTTGCTGTCGATCTGCGCGAGCGTGCCACGCATGGAGGCGAGCGTGTTGCGGGTGCGAAGTTTGACGCTGGACAAGACCGCAAGGTCGAGCGTCGCGACACTGTCCCATGACTCGCCGACGCGGGCGAAGGGCTTGCCGGGCCCGGAGAGAATGCTCTTGAAGAGATCTTCAGAACTCGGCGTGTTCGCCCCGCCGAGGGCTTGGAGGGACTCGAGCCCGCCGCCGAGAGGCGAGAGCGCCTGGGCGAGTTTCTCGCCGCCCTGGACGGACGTGATCTCGCCGTCAGCGTTGAGGCGGAGCGTCATTTTCTCGCCGACCAGTGGCTTGAGGCGGGACTCGAGCGACTGCTCCTCCATCAGGCGTTCGATCATGTCGTCGGGCGACTCTGCGGGCTCGTCTGCGGGCGACCCCGCGGGGGCGTTCGTCGGCGCCTTCGTGGGAGATTTCGTCGAGGGCTTGGTCTTGGCGGGTGCTTTGGCCTTGGGTGGCTTGGTGCTGTCGAAGGCGTCTTCCTTGTCCGCGCTCTTGCGCGTTGCCTTGATCGACTCGATCACGACGTCAACCGTGGTTTCTTCGGTCGTCACGCCCGTGGGTCGGAAGACGAGCGAGAGTTCGGTGGTGCCGGTGGATCGCTGCTCGGCGGCGGGCTTTGTGGTCTTGCCGGGCGCGGTCTTCTTCGGCTGCTTGCCGTTGGGCGTGGATGTGGGCGCGGCGGGTTCGTCGTCGTTCGCATCGAGCATCGATGACGGAAGCGTCTGCGAGGTCTGCTGGCGGAGGATGATCCGGCGATCAAGGCCAAGCGTGAATCGAGGACGCAGGTCGACCTGGCCCTCGGTGTTCGGGCGTGCCTCAGGGGAGCGTGGCTGTTGCGGGGGCTGGGGCTCGGCTCGTTCGGGCAGGGGCGGGCGCACTTGCGCCTGCGCGACGCTGCTGGTCGTCGTGGCGGCGAGCATCACGAGCCCAATAAGGCAGGAGAACTGGCGTGTGCAGGAAGGAGAAGTGTGCATGGCGGCCTCCGCGTGTTGGGTGGGTCCAACACACGATACCGGCAAAGGTCGACGGCGGTTGCGTGCCGACACCGACCACGCACCACGTTTACTTCTTAAGGATGCCGGCGACGACCATGCGATGGATGTCGTCGACCGTCAGGCCGAGTGTCTGCGAGATGGCCGCGAGTTGCACGCGATCGGTGATGCCGAGTTTGTGGTGGATCGCCGAACGATGAGCGTCGATGGTCTTCTCGGAGCGATGCAGACGTTCTGCCGCCGCCTTGAGCGTGCCGCCGTCGCCGAGGATCGCGAGCACTTGCAGTTCGCGTTCGGTGAGCGCGGCGAGGGGACCGAGGTGCGCGACGCGGGATTGGACGATTGTCACATGCGAGGCGTCGTAGAGGCCCTGTGCGCACTGGCGGGCGACTTGGCGCGAGGTCAAAAGCATCACAGGGCCGGTTTGTCCGGGTGTGCGCAACGCGGAATGCGGCCCCACGTCGCGGGCGATCGTCGGCATCGAGTCGAGCAGCGTCGCGGACGAGAAGACCTGAACGCCGTACCAGATGGTTCGAAGGACGAGGTTCGACTCGCCTGCGTAAAGGCGCAGGAAGATGTCGCGGATGTCCTGTCGCCAGGCGTCGGGCATGAAGTCGACACGGATGGACTCGAGGCTCAGCCATGCCGCCGGCGCAAGGGTCGACCCCGAGAAGAGGCGGACGGCGCGCTCGTTGGCAAACAGCAGTTCGGCCGCAGGGGAGAGCAACATGACCCCGGTGAGCGGGTCGTCAATCAGGGAACGAAGCACTCGGTCCTCGCGGGGTGAGGGGTTGGCCTGAGGCGGCGCGGGGATGGGTTGGGCGAATCTCATGGTTTCACCTGATATACGCCAACGGCGTGCAAACTCTTTCAACAAAAACCCGGACCAGTGAAGAAGCCTCGAATCTGCGCGGAATTGCGCGGAAGTCCCACACAATCAAGGGATTTGCGTACATCTCGATGAAGCTGGACGAAATCGGGTGACGACAGGCAACGTTCTTCACGACTCGCTGGTAGGCTGTTGCGGCGTTCGGGTCATGTGGGTACTTGTGGGAGGTTTGCGATGGCAACGCACACACCCGCCGGTCAGACTCCGGCTGGCAAGATCTGCCGCATCTGCAAGCGAGATTGCTCGGCGATGAAGCGGGTCAAGGACCGCGCCGGGAACTATGTCTGTCAGGGCTGCGTCGATGCGAGGGCCGCGTCTGCCGGGAACTCCGAAGCCGTGCCCGTCGACGACGGGGTCATCCCGATCGACCTCGATGGCGTCACCCTGCCGGGCACGAACGAGATGTGCCCGGGGTGCGGGATGCCGATCTCGTCCAACGCCGTCGTGTGCCTGAGTTGCGGGTTCAACCAGAAAAAGGGCAAGTTCACGGCTGAGGAACTGGCGGAAGCGCAGGACCCGGAAAAGCCGAGGAAGAAAAAGAAGTACTCGTGCGCGAAGTGCGGCTACAGCCTCGAGGGACTCAAGACCGCGAAATGCCCGGAGTGCGGCACCATCAACTCGCGAGAGACGGGCAAACTGAATCGCGATGGCCTGAGCAAGCAGATCGTCCGCGATGCGTACATGCTGCCGCTGATCTATGGCGGCGTGGGGCTGGTGCTCACCACGGTCGCGTTGCTCGTGAACGGCGCGGGTCTGGCGGGCGTGATTTTCGCCTTTGCGGCATTGCTCGTCGGCGCCATCTTCTCGACCGGCGTCTACTTCATGTTCTGCTTGATGTGGTCGGGCTTTGAGATGCCGATGCATATGGCGGCGATGAGGTTGTTTGCGACCTTTGCCGTGTCGTGGGGCGTGGAGATACTGGCGAAGTCATGGCTGGTGTGGCCAGCGGCTTGGGCGATCTCGACAATCGTCACCTATGGCACGCTCATGAAACTGATGGAGATCGACGACTGGAAGGAAGCGGTGCTTCTGCTCTTCGTCTTGCGCATCACCGGGTTTGTCGCCGTCATCGTGACGTTGATGCTGCTTGCCAGAGGGCTCGGGATGACGTTGCCCTGAGGTTCGCGAAAAGCGGGCGTTGGCCGCGCGCGATTGCGGAACCCGGCGGGTCGTTCTGGCGTCCAATCGCAGCCACTCGTGTGGGGTCGGCGGCGTTCGTCGCCCGGCTCGGTTGAGTCACTGATCGGTCACGGCCCGTCGTCGCGGCCGGGGTTTGGGCTTTCCCTCCCTAGGCGGTGGCGACCATTCTCGGAAAGCCTGTTCATGAGCGAGCGAATCGATGGCGGAGCGGGTGCGTCGCGGCGGGTGTTTCTCAAAGGCGCGGCGGCGGCAGGGGTCGCCTTGATCGCCGGGCGCGCGAGCGCACGCGGACGCGACCCTGAACCGGCGACGGACAAGCCCACGATCGTCAAGGCCGACAAGCCGCTGAAGATTCTTATTCTTGGTGGGACGGCGTTTCTGGGGCCAGAGATCGTCGAAGCCGCGAAGTCGCGAGGGCACACGCTCACGCTGTTCAATCGCGGCAAGACTCGGCCTGGGCTCTTCCCCGACATCGAAAAGTTGCGGGGCGACCGCGACCCGGACAAAGACGGCGGGCTCAAGGCTCTCGAAGGTCGCGAGTGGGACGCGGTGATTGACACCAGCGGCTATTACCCGCGGCACGCGAAGGCGTCGGCGGAACTGCTGGCTGCGAAGGTGAAGCACTATGTCTTCATCTCGACGGTGTCGGTGTACGCTGAGAACAAGACACCCGACGCGGACGAGACCGCGCCCGTCGGCGTGGTGGATGACACAACTCGCGAGGACATGGGAGGGCAGATGGAGCGGTACGGGCCGCTCAAAGCGCTCTGCGAGCAGGCGGTCGAGAAGGCATTCCCGGGTCGCGCGACCAACATTCGTCCCGGGTTCATCGGCGGTCCCGGCGACTTCAGTTATCGCTATCCGTACTGGGTCGTGCGAGCGTCAGAAGCGAAGGACGAGGCACGGCGCGAGGTGCTCGCGCCCGGCCGCCCGACGGATCCGGTGCAGTACATCGACGTGCGCGATCTGGCGGAGTGGACGGTCCACTGTGTCGAGCAAGGTGTGTATGGCGTCTTCAATGCCGTGGGCCTCGACAAGACATTGTCCATGGGACGGTTCCTCGACGCGTGCAACACGGCCGCGGGGGGACATGCGACATTCACATGGGCGGATGCGGCGTTCCTCGATGAGAACGGCGTTTCGGCTGGCGGCGACATGCCACTCTGGTTGCCGCCCGATGGCGAGAGTGCGGGATTCTCCACGCGATCGAACACGCGAGCGGTGGCGGCGGGGCTGAAGTTCCGCGACCCCGAAGCGACCGCCCGCGACACGCTGAAGTGGTATCAGGGTGTTTCGGCGGAGGGGAAGACCAAACTCGCGTCGCGCGCGGGCATCAAGGCCGAGCGAGAGACGGCACTGCTCGCGAAGTTGAAGGGAAAGAAGCCCGGTTGATCACGATTTCGGATGTCGCGATGGCGTGATTCGTCGTCGCAATCCGTCGGATAGCCGCCCGGGAAACCCGACCGAGAAGGTCGGGTTTTCGTTTGTGCGCAAGGATTGCCTCGGGTTTGCGGACCAGTCATCGACCCGGTGAAATTATCTGTGACTTCTATGCCGGATTTGCTGGCAAATGCTCAAACACGATGCACATTGAAGATGCCGGGTTCTCAGGCGACCGGCCTTTGTGAGTGGCGGAGTCCAGGCCGGACTCCGATAGGCACGGCTCTTTGGCGAGGGTCGTTCCGCGACGATGGAGTGTGGGCTCGATGAGTAAGTCCATCTTTGTTACTTCATTTGCCGCGATGGCGGCACTGGTATCCCCTGCCCATGCGGGCACGAACACCACGACGGGATACCGCACTTCCAAGCCGGTTCTGGTGCAAGCGGGCGTGGTGATGCCGGCGATCCTGTGTGTGCTGGTGCTTGCCGGTTCGGCGATTGCCGACGCTTTGTGGCGGCGTGGAGCGAAGACGAATCACCGGATGCAGTTGTCGAGCACGATCGACATCTTCGAACCGGTCGGCGCCCTGTCGCCGCGGCTGAGCCGTTGAGACCTGAGACTCTTCAAGGATTTTGAGTGCGCCCTCTCTGACGGTGCCACAAGGCAGCCGTTTCTCAATGCCTCGAGTTTGAATCTGCACGCGTTCGGCGTTCCGCGAGGGACGCCGATCGCGTTTTTGGACGTGGCACACGGAAGGGCGCGGCGCGGCTATTCTGTGGCGCATGCGCCAAGCCGCCATCGTTGCCATCACTCTTGTGCTCGCGTCGGGTCCCGCGTTCGCGCAGACGACGACCTACACGCTCGATGAAGGGCGCGGGTGGGTCGAGACCGCCAACCCGGAGCCGGGGTCAGCGGCGGACGTGATCGGTCGAGCGAGAAAGGCCCTTGCCGAGGGGCGTCCGTCTCGGGCCAAGGACTTGTTGGACGACTGGATCGACGCGAACGAGTTCAGCAAGAGTGAGTTGTTGCCCGAGGCGTTCTTGCGCCGGGGCGATGCGCGAGTGGCCTTGGGGCGTGAGGATCGCGCGCTCTACGACTACGAGCGCGTCATCAAGGATTATCCCGGCACCGAGCAGTTCGTCATCGCACTGGAGCGGGAACTGGAGATCGGACTGCGATACCTGAACGGGCTGCGTCGGCGCCTGTGGGGCACGTTCCGCATCGAGGACGCGACGAGCATCGGCGAGGAACTTCTGTTGCGCGTGCAAGAACGACTGCCCGGGAGCCGACTGGCGGAGCGGGCCGCGATCGAACTGGCGGACTACTACTACCGTGAGCGAGAGTTGCGGTTGGCGGCGGATGCGTACGACATCTTCGTGATGAACTACCCCAAGAGCGAGTACCTCCAGAAGGCGATGCAGCGCCGCGTGTTCGCGAACATCGCGAGGTTCAAGGGGCCCAAGTATGACGCGGGCGGGTTGCTCGAGGCCCAGATTCTCATCCGTGACTTTGCCATGAAGTATCCGGCGCAGGCCGAGGAAACCGGCATGAACGACGCGCTGGTCGCGCGGCTCGATGAATCCGCAGCAGCCCAAATGATCGAGACGGCCCGCTGGTACTTCGTGCGCAAGGACCCGGTCTCGGCAAGGCTGGTGTTGACACGACTGCTGCGCAAGCACCCGGGCACGATCGCTGCGGGCGAAGGCGCGACGATCATGCAGGAGCGGGGTTGGCTCGCGACGCCGCCGACGATCCCGGCCGCGGTTGCGGAGGGCGCGGCGACGAGCGAGAAGGACGCGTTGCCGAGCGGCGGTGCGGAGGACAAGCCATGAGTTTGAGTGGCTTTCCAAGAATTGCGACGAACGGCGGGCTCGCGGCTGTCGCGTGTTCGGTACTGATGGGGTTGGGAGGCTGCGCCACCTCGCCCGAGGACGGCTATGCGCTCGCGACGACGTACGACGCGAGCATCCGCACGGTGAGCGTGCCGATGTTCAAGAACAACACGTTTTCGCCTGGGATCGAAGTCTCGCTCACCGAGGCGGTGATCAAGGAGATCGGACGATCTACGCCGTGGGCGGTGGACCAGAGTGGCGGCGATACGACGCTGACGGGCACGCTGGCGTCGTCGGACCTTCGAAGGTTGAGTTCGGCCCCGACAACTGGATATGTGCAAGAGGTCGGCGTGCAGATGAGCGTCGACTTTCAGTGGAAGGACAATCGCACCGGAAAGACGATTGTGAGTCGGCGGAACTTCACCGTGATGGAGACGTTTGTGCCGGAGCGTCAGAGCGGCGAGCGACTGGAACTTGGACAAGCGGCGGCGGTGGATCGCCTGGCACGCGAAATCGTCGCGGAACTGCGGTCGACGTGGTAATGACGTCTGATGCCAAGGTCTGCGGGCAACGCACATTGAGGATGGCGGCGGCGTATGTCGTTTGCCGATCGTCTTTCAATCTGCGGCTCTAGAGGTCTGTCGCTGGTGACGGGGCTCGGTTCCGCGGCATCCGAAAGAAGTCCGATCGGGTGTCGGGGGCACGATCGGGGTGGCGGTGGGCCTCGGCAGGCCGTTCGACGGGCTTGGGGCCTATGTTTTGTCGGGTTTCGGCTCAGTCCGGGTGCATCCGACGCTCGGTTGAACCGAACGTCTTAGAAGTCGAGCGGCGCGGCCGCGGGGCCACGGCGCACGAGGGTTCAACGCAGGGAACGCAGTGATCCACGACGCCAACGATTTCAGAGTTGATGACGCCGCCCGCTTGCCTCTCAGCCGCGCTGGCGCGTTGCTCCGCGTCGCCAGCAAGGAGGGTGGCGAGGAAAAACGCCCAAGCAAGCCGGAGGGCGACGCGCAGCGCAAGCCGGGTCAGCCGCCCGCGCCGCCGAGTCGTGGGCTGTTCACGATCGTGTCGTTGATCGCGCTGGGGCTGATGATTTTCCTTTTGATCAACGCGCCCGGACAGGGGCGGAAGATCACGCTCAACGAGTTCGACGAGTTGTACGCGCAGGGCAAGATCGACATCAAGAGCGTGGTGGTGACGGACGAAGCGGTGCGTGCGGTGCGAGTGCCGGACGCGACGACGCCCAACCCCGAACCGGTGATGATCACGCTCAACTCGGCGACCAAGGATGGCATCGCGGCCCGGGTGAACGAGATCACGGGCGGGCGATTCCAATCCCCGGCCCAGTCGATGTGGCTTCAACTGTTGATCTTCTTCGGACCCTTTTTGCTGCTGCTCGTGCTCGCGTGGTACATCATCTCACGCGGACTGCGGAACGCGGGCGCGGGCGGCGGGATGCTCGGCAACTTCGGCAAGTCGCGGCATCGCACGCTGTCAAAGGAAATGACCGGCATCACTTTCAGTGATGTGGCGGGCATCGATGAGGCCAAAGAGGAAGTCACCGAGATCATCGAGTTCCTCAAGAACCCCAAGAAGTTCACCAAACTCGGCGGTCGCATCCCACGCGGCGTACTGCTTGTGGGAGAGCCCGGCTGCGGCAAGACGCTGCTCGCCAAGGCCATCGCGGGCGAGGCCGATGTGCCGTTCTTTTCGATCAGCGGCAGCGATTTCGTCGAGATGTTCGTCGGCGTGGGCGCGTCGCGCGTCCGCGATCTTTTCAAGCAGGCCAAGGAATCCGCGCCGTGCATCATCTTCTTGGATGAAATCGACGCCGTTGGGCGTCGACGCGGCGGCGGGTTCACCACCGGCGGGCATGACGAACGCGAGCAGACGCTCAATGCGATCCTCGTGGAGATGGACGGCTTTGCCACCGGCGACGGCGTGATTGTCATCGCTGCGACCAATCGTAATGATGTGCTCGATCCAGCGCTGGTGCGTCCGGGGCGCTTTGATCGTCAGATCACGGTGCCGCTGCCGGATGTGAAGGGGCGATTGGAGATTCTGAAGGTCCACTCGAAAAAGGTGCGTCTGGGGCCGAACGTTGATCTGGAGCGAGTCGCGCGGAGCACGCCGATGTTCAGCGGCGCGGACCTGGCGGCGATCATCAACGAAGCGGCCATCGGCGCAACGATGCAGAACAAGGATTTCATCGAACACGAGGACCTGGAAGAGGCCCGCGACAAGGTGAAGTTCGGACGGGCCAAGCGGAGCCGCGTGCGTGAGAAGGATGAGAACAAACTGGTCGCGTACCACGAGGCCGGGCACGCCGTGCTGCAGGCGATCTTGACCGACGCCGATCCGCTGCACAAGGTGACGATCATCCCGCGCGGCGGGGCGGGGGGCGCGACGTTCAGCCTGCCCGAGAAGGACCGCATGGGGTACGGACTCAAATGGCTCAAGGCGACCATGCGTGTGCTGTGCGGCGGGCGCATCGCCGAGGCCCGCGCCATGGGCGATATGTCCAGCGGCGCGGCGATGGACATCTCCATGGTGACGCGGTTCGCGCGGACGATGGTGGTCGAGTGGGGCATGAGCGATCGCCTCGGCTTCGTCCGCTACGCGGGCGAGGACACGCGAGAGACGTACCTCCCGGACAGGGACTACTCCGACGAGACGGCAAAACTCATCGACGAGGAAGTGCGCCGCTTGGTCGACGAGGCCTTCGTCGAGGCTCAACGCCTGCTGGACCAGAACTGGGACAAGGTCGATGCGGTGGCCAACGCGCTGCTGAAGTTTGAGACATTGAGCGGTGATGAGGTGCAACGGTTGATGGCGGGCGGCGATTTGAACCGCGCGAGCGTCAGTGATCTGCTGAAGGCAGAGGCGCGTCGTCGAAGCGAGGCTCTGACCCAGGCGAGGGGAACGGGCGACACCCCGGAACTGCCGCCGGGTGCGATGCCGACTCCTGCGTGAACGGGTAGGAGCGACCGCCGGGGGGCGATCGATGAACAACGCATCCAACTCTGGAGAGTCCGAAGCGTGGTCACGCCTTCGCCCGTCGAGAGAGGCTCTAGCCCTTTCGCTGAAGGCGGTTTGCGACGCGTCCGTTGTCACGAGCGTCGCCGGGGCTGATAACGGAGTCGAAGCCGATTCCAACGCCCATCGTCTGCGGCGAGTGCTTTCGCACGCCGAAGTGCCCGATGAGCCGTCGTTCAATTTTGTCGAGGCGTTGAGCCTGACGAGTCATCGTGAGCCGGAGGTTGACGCCCGCAGTCCCTCGGACATCAGAGGGGAGCACGCTGGGCGTGCCCTTGCGATCGCGGCACTTGTGCTTTTGGCAGCAGCGGAGCGAGCCGATGCGAGCGAACTCGTCACCGAGCGCGAGATCGCGAAGTTGGTGCTGAGCATTGACGTTTTGGGCGGCGATATCCGCACGGCGGGCGTGCGGACGCTCGCGTGGGCTGCGGTGATGGGCGAGAAGTTCGGTGCGCTGAGTGCTCATTTCGCGGTGGGCCTCGCCGCGCTTGCGGGCGGTGAGACATCGATTGATGATGCGGAGTTCGCGGCGGCGTGCCTGCACGCACACGAGTTGAGCGAACGATGGCGCAGACCTCGGCACGACAAGTGGTGCGGTGGATCGATGGACGACGACGACCGACGCGTTTGGCTTGATCCGTTGCGTGGGCTGCTTCTGAGATCGCTGCGCGAGGGGGCGAGACGCCGCGGCAGCGAAGCACGAGTTGCCGCAGAGATGCTCGCGGATCGCTTGCTCGGATCGGCGAGGTGACAAGCGTGTGCGGTTCGGTGTCGCGGATCAGGATTGGTTTCGCCAGGCGGCCCACCCGATATAGACCGGGAAGCCCGCGAGCAAGACGCCGAGCCAGATGAGCGTGGTCTGCGGGTCGTCGCGGATGGCGAGGACGGTCATCGCCGCGCTGGCGAAGATGAAGATCATCGGAACGATCGGGTAGAGCGGAACGCGATACGCCAACTCGTCGGGCGCGTTTCGGCGGGCTTCGCGCTTGCGGATGATGATCAGGGCGAGTGCGCCGAGGCCATAGAAAATCCACATCGTGAAGACGAAGGAGTCGGCGAGGGCGGTAAACCCGCCGAGCCAGAGCACCGCGCTGCACGAGAGGGCGAGTTGCACCCACAGTGCAACGGCGGGCGTGTGGAATCGCGGATGAACGCGGGCGAGGACGTCAAAGAGCAGGCCGTCGCGGGCTTGAGCGAAGGTGACCCGCGCGCCGGTCATGACGCTGGCGTGGGAGGAGCCGAGCGTCGAGACAATGATGAGCACCGTGACGAGCGTCGAGCCGACGGGGCCGATGAGGCGGTCCATCAGCAGCGGGGCGACAGTCTTGGTCTGAGCCATTTCCGCGATCGGGATGTGCCACAGATAGACGGCATTCGCGAGCAGATAGAGGAACATCACCGACAACGTGCCCCAGATGTAGACGCGGGGCAGCGTGCGTTTGGGCTCCTTCACTTCGCCGGCGATGGAGCCGACGTCGGCCCAACCGTCGTATGTCCACATGATCGCGGACATGACCGGGATGAGGGCGTCCATGAACGGGCGGGGCGGGGCGATGGCAGCGAAGTGGCCCGCGCTGGACGCGTCACCTGCGAGAGATCGCAGCGCGGCGAAGACGCCGAGAATGATGACGCCGAGGATCGCGACGTACTTGAGCGTGGTGACGGCGATGGCGAACTGGGTGCTGCCGCGGACGCCGACAACGTTGATGAGTGTCAGGACAAAGAGCGCGATGCAGGTGGTGATGGCGGGGTTGAACGATTGCCCGGTGAGTGTGTTCAGATGCTCGGCGAAGATGAAGGCGATGCCGCCCGCGGCGGCGGGCTTGGTGACGAGCATGTATGTCCAGCCAAAGACGAAGGCGACGCCCCGGCCGTAGGCCTCGCGGAGAAAGACGTAGACGCCGCCGGAGTGGGGGTGGCGTGAAGCGAGTTCGGCGAAGGTGAGCGCGCCGCAGAGGGCGACAAAGCCGCCGACGGCCCACATCGTGAGGATGAGCCATGGGCTGCCGAGGTTCTGGGCGATGGTGGTGGGAGTGCGGAAGATGCCGCTGCCGATGACGACGCCGACGAGGACAGCCATCGCGCCCCAGAAGCCGATCTTACGCGGCAGGTCGGGGCGCGAGATCGCTGGCGGGTACAGGGGATCAACGGGCGGGTTCGTCACGCGGGCGAGTGTAACGTCCGTTCGACACGGCTGGAGTACCGTGAGTCGCAGGTGACAATGAAAAGAGCCGGCGGCAGGCTGCCGCACGGCTCGGGGTGTGAGTGCAAGTGATGGTCGCGTGCCGCCGGTGGTTGGCGGTGCGAGAGGGCTTAGAGCTTGAACTTGCCAACCAGCGACTGAAGCAGTTCGGCTTGCTGGCTGAGCTGCGTGGCTGCCTGCGACGCCTGCTGCGCGCCCTGCGTCGATTCCAGGGCGACGGCGTTGATCTGCTCAACGCTGCGGCTGATTTGCTCGCTGGCCGCGGACTGTTCCTCGGCGGCGGCGGCGATGGACTCGACCATCGTCGCGACGCTCTGGGACGCGCCGACGATCTTGCCGAGCGCGCCACCCGCGCTGTTGGCGAGTTCGACGCCCTTGGCAACGCGCTTGGAGCCCGACTCGATGCGCTGGACCGCGCCGTCGGTCTCGGTCTGAATCTCCTTGATGCTCCGCGCCACTTCCTCGGTCGCGGTGGTGGTGCGCTCGGCCAGCTTGCGGACTTCGTCGGCGACAACCGCGAATCCCCGGCCGTGCTCGCCGGCGCGGGCGGCTTCGATCGCCGCGTTCAGCGCCAGGAGGTTGGTCTGCTCGGCGATGTCGTTGATGACCTCGATGATCTGGCCGATCTGCTCGCCCTTCTTGCCCAGGCTGGTGACGGCCTCGGCGGAACGACGGACGTCATCGGCGATCTGCGTGATCTCGCTGACAGTCTCGCGGACGACGCCGCCGCCGGTGTCGGCTTCGGTCTGCGAGTCCTTCGCAGCACGCGTTGCGTCGGACGACTTCTTGGCGACCTCGGCGACGCTGGCGGACATCTCCTCGACGGCGGCCGAGACCTGGCTGGTCTGGGCCTGCTGGCGAGAGAGACCCGCGGACATTTCCTCGCTGCTGGCGGCGATCTGCGTGGCGGCGGCGGCGACTTCACGCGTGACGCCCGACACCTGATTGATCAGGCCGTGCAGGTTGTTGATGAAGGTGTCGAACCAGTGGCCGAGTTGGCCGATCTCGTCGCCGCGATTGAGCGAGAGACGCTTGGTCAGGTCGCCGTCGCCGGTGGCGATGTCCTTGAGCATCGCGATGACGCTGTTGAGCGGGCGGCTCAGGAGGCCGCGGAGCAGCCATGCAAACCCGCCGCAGGCGACCAGAACGAGTGGAAGCGTGAAGATGAGCCCATCGCGGAAGAAGCTTGCGACTTGCTTGTCCATGGCAGCGAGCGGCATGGCGACTTCGTACGCGCCGTGCATGTCGCCGGGCTTCCATCCTTCCATCTTGAAGCCGAGCGGGTCGTTGCCATCGAACTTGCCGGCTTCGTCTTTGGCGTCGTACTTCGCGGGGTCGCCGTGGCACATCATGCACGACTCATCAAGCTTGATGGCGCGCATGTAGTGGAGCGTGTTGGTGGCGGGGTCGATGCGACCGATGCTCGACTCGCCGCCGGAGGCGACCTGCTTGGTCAGATCGGTGAGGAGCTGGCCGCGGAACGAGTTGGGTTCGACCGCGTTCTTCTCGTTGCGGGCGTCGTAGGCCGGGACCTTGAACTCGAGGTTTTCTTCCTTGGCGGCCTTGCCGGCGGCGGTCCACCCAGCGACGACGGGAATCGTGCCATAGAACTTGGTATCGCTGTACTTGCCGCCCTTGGCGACGTAGGCCAGCGCCTCCTCCAAAAGCGTCTGGCTGTCAAACGCGCCCTGAGCCTGAAGCTCGGACGTGTGGTTCTTGGCCTGATCGGCGACGGCCGTGAACGCGGCGGCCTTCTCCATCATGGCCTCGCGGGCGTCGTCCTTGTAGTGATTCATGAACACGACGTAGTTCACGCCGACGACCGTGACAATGACGCCGGCGACGGTCGCGATGATCTTGGTCGTGAGCGAGAAGCCCTTCTTGGTCTCTTGCATGATCGGCACCCTTTGCTGTTGGGGACATCCCGCCACCACCGGCGGTCAAGAGGTTGAATCGGGTGCGAAAGACACGAAAATCAATGAATCTGGATAGGCAAGGGTGCTGAATCGGGGGATTGCCTGAGCATTTCTGCGGTGCTGAAACGACAAACCCCCCGGACAGGCGTCCGAGGGGTTGGTGTGTCGCGCGATGGCGTTGCGGGTTCTCAGACCTTGAAGCGTCCGACCAGCGTCTGCAGGCCTTCGGCCTGCTGGCTCAACTGGGTTGCGGCCTGAGCCGCCTGCTGGGCACCCTGCGTCGACTCGAGCGTGACGGCGTTGATCTGCTCGACGCTCCGGCTGATCTGCTCGCTGGCCGCAGACTGCTGCTCGGCCGCAGCGGCGATGGACTGCACCATGCCCGCGACGTTCTGAGACGAGGAGACGATCGCGCCCAGAGCATCACCCGCGCTGCTCGCGAGTTCGACGCCCTTGGCTACACGCTGCGAACCCGCTTCGATGGTCTTCACCGCGCCGTCGGTCTCGGATTGGATCTCCTTGATGCTGCGGGCCACTTCCTCGGTTGCGGTGGTGGTGCGCTCGGCCAGTTTGCGGACCTCATCGGCGACGACCGCGAAGCCGCGGCCGTGCTCGCCGGCCCGGGCTGCTTCGATCGCCGCGTTCAGTGCCAGGAGGTTGGTCTGCTCGGCGATGTCGTTGATGACCTCGATGATCTGGCCGATCTGCTCGCCTTTCTTGCCCAGGCTGGTGACGGCCTGGCTGGACTTGCTCACGTCACCCGCGATCGATTGCATTTCGGTGACGGTCTGACGAACGACCTCGCCGCCTTGTGACGCGCTGGATTCGGAGTCGCCGGCGGCCTTGGCGGCCTCGCCCGACTTCTTGGCAACCTCGGTCACGCTCGCCACCATCTCCTGCACGGCGGCGGAGACTTGGCTGGTCTGGGCCTGCTGGCGCGCGAGCCCCGCAGACATCTGCTCGCTGCTGGCCGCAATCTCAGTGGCGGCGGCAGCGACCTCGCGGGTCGACTGGCCGACCTGCTTGATGATGTCCTGAATCTTGACGGCAAATGCGTTGAACCACTTGCCCAGTTCGCCGAGTTCGTCCTTGCGAGTCTCGTCGACACGCTGGGTCAAATCGCCTTCGCCCTCGGCGATGTCCTTGAGACGATCGACCATGGCGCGGATGGGGCGGATGATGCCACGGGCGATGATAACGGCGGCGCCGATGCCGAGCACCAGGGCGATGCCGCTGATGGTCATGCCGAGGGTCGTGGCTTGTGACAAGTTCGATGCCGCCTCGGCCTGTTCGTGATCGCCAAACTCGCGGAGTTGGGTCCGGGCCTCGCCGAGTCGCTTACGCATCGCCGGGCCGTTGACGTCGAGCACCTCCGTCTGGAGTTTGATGGCCGCGGCGTTGGATTCGTGTGCTGCGGCGAAGTGGGTCTGATACTGCGCGAACGCATCCTTCACCTTTGAGAGACTTTCTGAGTCGCTTGCCTTGGCGGCGAGTGACTGCTCGATTTGCTTGCTGGCGGCGGCGATCGCCTCGGTCGCGGGCGCGGCGTACTTGGTGTCGCCGGTGGTCAGATAGCGCACGCAAGCGAGACGGGCGCGAAGCACGGCGTCGCTCACGTCCGCGACGCGAGAGGCCGCCGCAAAGTCGCTGGACTTGTCGGCGGCGGAGTTCATGGCGACGGCGAGTTCATCGATCTGACGACCGAGAGGGTTCATTTTTTCGACGAGTGTCGAGTCGCGCAGCAAGGTGGCAGTTGCGATCTGTGCGAACGTGGACTGGTATGTGTTGAGCAACGGTTCGAGGTCCGTGATCAGAGATTTGGTGATCTCCAGCGCGGAGTTATTGCGCATCTCATCCAGCGCCTTCTCGGCGTCTTTGATTGCCGTCTGCGCCGCTTCGACGCGCTGGGCCGTGGGCTCAATGACAAAGTCCTTGACGCGGACGCGCGTGAGCATGACGCGGCCATCGAACTCGGCGGCAAAGGCCCCGGCGTCAGTGACGGCACTGAGGCTGGAGGAGATTTCCTGGGCAACCTTGATCGTGCTGTGGTTGACGTAGGCAAGGCCGGCGATCATCACGAGGAGGGAACCGAAACCGAGGCCGAGTCGACGGGAGATGGTCAGCGTCATGGAGGTGTCTCGCAGAGGTCAGAGCACGCCGACGCAACGAACGCCGTGCCGCACTCGAGCGATGGGTGTATCGGGGCGGCCTTGAGCCACCTGCACGAAAAAAACAAGCGACGTTTTGCTCCCGATATCCGAACTGCGAAAAAGCCGGGGGATGCGCGTTGTATGGGTGCGTGGTGCCGCGCGAGACCGGAAATTCGGCACTCTTCGCGGGCGAGCGCGAACGGCTCCGCTACGCTCCCGCAGTTGATCAATGCGATTCGGGACATCTTGCTCCGCCGGTCGGATGCGATGCGCCGGGGGTCGCCCTCTGCGTTGCTCGATCGCGCTTCGATCGACCCGACCGATGAAGGGGGCGTCACGAATGGCGTGAAGGCCACGGGCGACGGGATCACCGCCGATGGCAGGCTCAAGAGTGGAAAACTCGCGGGACGCTCGCTCGCGGGGGCGATCGTTGTGCTGTCGTGGCCGGTGTTCGCGGAATCGGTACTCAACTCACTCGTGGGTTTGACGGACACCGTTCTCGCGGCAGGGTTGGACGACGGCGGAGCGGCGGCGGATGCCGTGGCCGCGGCGTCCTACGGCTTGTGGTTTGTCGGACTTGTGGTGGCGGCAATCGGTGTTGGGGCGACCGCGCTGGTGAGTCGAGCGACGGGTGCTGGGCGAAAAGCGGTCGCGGATGCCGCGGTCGGACAGACGATGCTGCTCGCGCTGGGGCTTGGCGCTGTGGTCGGCGTGGGCGTTGCACTGCTGGCGCGGCCGATTGCAATGTTGTTGCGTCTGCCACCCGAGACGGCCGACGCATTCCACTGGTACATGTGGATCTGTTCGAGCGGCGTTGTCGCGAACTCGATCCTTTTTGGCGGCATCGCGTGCTCGCGCGGCGCTGGCGATTCGCTCCGCCCGTTGCTGGTCATGATGCTCGTCAACGCCGTCAATATCAGCACGTCATGGGTGCTCTCGGGTGTTGATCTGAAATGGTCGAGCATTGAAGGTGGCGTCGTCACCTCGCATGTGCTGTTGCAGAACACGCTGGGCTTCAACCTCGGCGTCAAAGGCATCGCGATGGGCACGGTGATCGCCGAACTCGTCGGCGCGGCGGTCATGGTGGCGATGTTGTTGCGAGGCTCGCCCGGTGTGAAACTGCGTGCGAGGCGGATGACGCCGCACTGGCACACGCTGGCGAGACTCTGGCGTGTCGGCTGGCCCAACTTTCTCGAGACGCTTGGGATGTGGGCGGGCAACTTCGCAATCATCATCATGATCGGGTGGCTCAACGCGAGCAGCCCCGGCCTGCTGGGTTCTCACCTTGTCGCGATTCGCATCGAGTCTTTCAGTTACCTGCCGGGTTTCGCTTTTGGCGCGGCGGCGGCGACGCTCGCGGGCCAGTATCTCGGCGCAGGTGCCCCGGAGTTCGCACGTCGCGCGGTGTGGCGATGCGCGTGGGGCGCGTCGATCTTCATGGGCGTGATGGGGCTGGTTTTCATCTTCATGCCGCAGACGCTGGTGGGGCTGATCTCGTCGCAGCCGCAGCATCTTGAGCAGACGCCTCAGGCGTTGTTTATCACGGGGATGATCCAGGTGCCGTTCGCTCTGTCGCTGGTCTTTCGCCAAGCGTTGCGGGCATCGGGCGATGTCGGGGCGGCGATGTGGATCAGTTGGGTGACGACGTATCTGATGCGTCTGCCGCTTGCGTATGCGCTGACTGGCACGCGGATCCCGCTGCCGTCGTGGCTCGGCGGCGGCGTGATCGACAACCCATTTCCGGATTCGTGGAGTGACCAACTTGGGGGACCGCTGGCGGCGGTGTGGGTGGCACTGTGCGTGGAACTCGTGATACGGGCGGCTTTGTTTGTAGGGCGTTTCATGCAAGGACACTGGGCGAGGCGCAAGGTGTGAGGAGCAGACTGCGGCAGGCTTGTCTCATGCCTTCACGCCGCATGGCTCGCTGCCTTCGTCTTACCCGCACCCGTCCCTTGGTCGTGTTCGGATCAAAAGAAGGTACCAAGCCACATGGCACCGAGGCATCAAGGTGTCACGGCGGGCGACACGATCGGCGGCACACCTCGCTAGGATTCGCGTATGAGTTCCAGTGTTGATGTTCGGACACTCTCGATGGTGCATCACCCGGCGGCGGTGCTTCGCAAGCGCGCCAAAGACGTCGCAGCGATCGACGAGACGGTGCGCGCCGTGGCCGCGAAGATGCTCGACATCATGCGCGATGAAGAGGGCATCGGCCTCGCGGCACCGCAGGTGGGGCTATCGTGGCGGATGTTCGTGGTCGACATTCCGGAGAGCGACGAGCGATCGGCCGAGAGCGAACTGGCGTCCGCAACGCGCGGGCCGATCGTGTTCATTAACCCGGTGCTCAGCAATCCACAGGGTGCAGTAGAGCCAATGGAGGAAGGATGTCTGAGCCTGCCCGAGATCCGCGGCGAGGTGCTCCGCCCGCCGGTGATCACGGTGAAGGCCAAGGACATCGAGGGGCAGGCGTTTCGCATCACCGCGTCGGGTTTGCTCGCACGCTGCATCCAGCACGAGAACGACCACCTCGACGGCGTGCTCATCATTGACAAAATGACCCAGCTTTCCCGAATGAAGGTGCGGCAGGCACTCAAGGACCTTGAGCGAGGGGGATGAGGCGATTGAACGCGAAGCCGATGACCACCCCTCGCTCCATCGTGTTCTTCGGCTCTGGCGCGTTCGGGGTGCCGACGCTGGCCGCGCTGTCCAAGCGATACGCGATCGGCGCGATCGTGACTCAGCCGGATCGTCCCGCCGGTCGCGGTGGCAAACTCACGCCGACACCGATCGCCGAATGGGCCGCGGCACACGTGCCGGATGTGCCGCTGTACAAGCCTGAAAGAGTCAATCAGGCCGACCTGGTGGCGACGCTGCGTGCGATGCCCGCCGAGGCTTGGGTCGTCATCGCGTTTGGGCAGAAACTTGGCCGCGCCTTGCTCGAGGGCAAGTTTGCGATGAACCTGCACGGCTCAATCCTGCCGCGTTGGCGCGGGGCGGCACCGATCAACGCGGCGATTCTCGCGGGTGATCTCGTCGCGGGAAACACGGTCATCACGCTCGCGGACAAGATGGACGCGGGATTGGTGCTCGGCATCTCGCGACGAGAGGTCTCGCCGCTCTGGACCGCGGGCGAATTGCATGACTTGCTCTCGCAGGATGGGCCTGATCTTGTCGTCGAGGTCTTGGAGCGACACGTTGCGGGCACGCTTGCGCCGACGGCGCAGGACGAATCGCTCGTCACGCTCGCGGGCAAGATGAGTAAGGTCGACGGCTGGATGCGATTGAGCGATGGTGCGGAGGCGTGTCGGCGTCGTGTGCATGGGCTGACGCCGTGGCCAGGCGTGACTGCGGCATTGAACGGCGAACCGCTGAAGCTGTTGCGTGTCTGCGTCGATCCTGAGGTCGTTTCGAATCTGCCCGTGGGTTCACTTGTTGATGTGCAAGCGGGCAGTGTCTCCTGCGGCGGTGGGGCGTGTCTTCGCTTGCTTGAGGTGCAGCCACCGGGCAAGCGAGGTATGGCGTGGGCCGACTTCGCGCGAGGACGTGCAATTGAGTCTGACGCGATGTTGGCGAGCGCTGCTCCACAGAGTGGAGGTGGCGCGTGCTGACGCTGTGGGGGTTCATCGCGCCGTTGGTGGAACGACTGCGCCAGCCAAGCAAAAGCGTTGTCGTCGCGCGACCTCCGCACCACGTCAAGCCCAGCAAGGCCAAGATCAGCAAGGCCACGCCAATGCAGGCTCGCAAGCCAGCGTCCAAGCCCGTCGGTAAGCCGTTGCGATCGGCCGCGGGTCGAGATGTTGGCGCGTTGCAACCGACCCTTTTCCAGAAGACTGTCTCGCGGCCCCGGCCTCGAGCAAGCGGGGCGACGGTTGCCTTGAATAGTGTGATCGAGGCAAGCGAGCATCGCATCGCGCATGGCACGCCATCGCTCAAAGGACGACGGAAGCAAACACGCCCCGCCCGCGTTCCCATGCAAGCACGTTACGACGCGCTCGTCAAGGAGATGCTCGCGACGTACAACGTCCGAGTCCGCAAGTGGCGTCAGAGCATGTCCGGTGTCGCGTGGTACATCGAGTATCGCGACGGCACCACCGTGCGACTGCTCGAAGCGCCCAAGCCCAAGAGCCCCATGTCACTCGCAATCTTTCTGCACGAAATCGGTCACCATGCGATTGGTCTGGGCATCCACAAGCCGCGGTGTCTTGAGGAGTACCTCGCGTGGAACTACGCAGTCACCACGATGCGGGACCGCGGCTTTGAAGTCACCGATCGAGTGAAGAAGCGGATGGACCGCTCGCTGCGATATGCGGTGCGCAAGGCGGTGCGCCGCGGTTTGCGGGTGCTACCGGCGGAACTTGAGCTGTATCGGTAGGTGTGTGTTGGTGCTTCGCGCCGACGATTACTCGGGGCCTTCGCCGCCCTTGGCCTGCGCGCGGAGAATCGCCTGAACAAGATCTTCGGGCACTTGCTTCTTGCAGTTGCCGTTCTCGTCTTTGCACGACTTGCCTAGGCGGATCGTCTCCCGATACTGCTCCAGAAACACCAGGCACGGTGGGCAATGGTGCAGGTGGGCTTCAAACTCATCGCGCACCTTCGGCGGAAGTTCGCCGTCGAGGTAGCTCATGAGGAACTCGACAAGTTCTTTGCAGTTCATTCCCAAGCGATCCCATCCTCCGGTGTGTCTGTGTCTCCATGCCCCACGCGCTCTCGGCGCGTGCGACGCTCGCCGCTGCTACGGCCCATCATCCCCGGCCCGCATGAACGGGTCGAGCAACGTGCGCAGGGCGAGCCGGGCCCGGTGCAGGCGCGTCTTGATCGCGTTCTCGGTATCGCCCAGGAGCAGGGCGGTTTCCGCGGTATCCAGACCTTCGATGTCACGTAGAAGGATCACGGTGCGGTAGGCGTCGGGAAGTTCTTCGATTTTCTCGTGGACAACGCGGCGCATCTCCGCCGTGCGGAGTTCGTCCAAGCCTCCACGTTCGGTGGATCGCCACGGTGAGACCTCGCCATACGGCGTGTGCGAGTCGGCGCTGGGCAGGAGATCGTCGATCCGTCGTTCCTTGCTGCGCCGGCGAGAACGCAGTTTCATCAGCGCCGCGTTAACGACGATGCGGTGAAGCCAAGTCTCAAGGCGAGACCCGCCTTCAAAGCGGTTGATCGACTTGCACGCGGAGAGAAAGCCGTCCTGAACCGCGTCCATCGCGTCGTTTTCATCAGGGAGGAAGCGGCGTGCGACGGCGAGCATCCGGCCGCCGAACTCGCGGACCACGATTTCCAACGCGGCCGCGTCGCCCGCCTGCATTCGAACGACCAATGCCGCCTCGTCTGGGCGCGGCTCGGAAGCGGCGGGTTGCACGGGCACCTGCGTCACACGAAGAGCGTAGCACGAGGCGACCAAGATGAGGCGATCGAGAAGCGGCGAGGTATTGGCGTTCTGTTCGGCCAAGGCGATCTCGCCGCGTGCGCGGGCGGTTTATAGTTGGAGCCCCGCGAGAGACGACCATCACGGGTGTTGTGCGAGGACGTCTGCATGAAGCGTGTGACCCGTGCCGCCCTGATCCAGACGCGCTGCGAACTTTCGGGCGAGCGTTCGTGTGATGAACTGCGCCGGCATATGGTCGATAAGACGGTTGTGCTGATCGAAGCGGCTGCCGCAGCGGGCGCAAAGGTTTGCTGCCTTCAGGAACTCTTCAACGGGCCGTACTTCGCCGCTGAGCAGACGCTCCGCTGGTACGACATGGGCGAGTCGATCAACGGGCCGGACGGACCCGGCCCCACAATCCGCCTGATGCAAAGCCTCGCCCGGAAGCACGAGATGGTGCTGATCGCGCCGATCTGCGAGCGAGCCATGAGCGGCGTGTACTACAACACCGCCGCAGTTATTGGGCACACCGGCGAACTCCTCGGCAGATATCGCAAGAATCATCTGCCGCAGTGCCTGCCGGGGTTCTGGGAGAAGTTCTACTTCCAACCCGGCGACCTTGGCTATCCGGTGTTCGACACGCCGTTCGGTCGCCTCGGTGTGTATCTGTGCTATGACCGGCACTTCCCCGAAGGCGCACGCGAACTCGGCATGAACGGTGCGGAGATCGTGTTCAATCCCAGCGCGACCGTCGCGGGATTGAGCGAATATCTGTGGAAGTTGGAGCAGCCGGCCCACGCCGTCGCGAACGGATACTTCGTCGGCGCGATCAACCGCGTCGGGACCGAAGCGCCGTGGAATATCGGCGAGTTCTACGGGCAGTCCTATTTCTGCAACCCGCGAGGCCAGATTATCGCGCAGGCGAGTCGCGACAAGGACGAAGTCATCGTCACCGATCTTGATTTGTCGATGATCGAAGAAGTCCGCCGCGTATGGCAGTTCTATCGCGATCGACGCCCGGAGACGTACACACGTTCGCGCGAGGTGCTTCGTGGCGGCGGACACGCAACGGTGGGAGGGACCTGCGGATGATCAAACTCGCACGCGAAACGCGCACGCTCATCGGCATGATTCACGTTGGGGCACTCCCCGGTTCGCCAAGGAACGACACCACCGTTGAACTGCTCGCGGCGCAGGCCGCCCGCGAGGCCCGCATCCTCGCCACGGCGGGCTTCGACGCGATCATGATCGAGAACATGCACGACGCACCGTACATCCACGGCACGCACGGCCCCGAGACGACCGCAGCGATGACGCGCATCGGGCTTGAAGTTGCGCACGTGACCAATCTGCCGCTGGGTGTTCAGGTGCTTAGCGGCGGCAATCGCGAGGCTTTGGCAGTGGCCCAGTCGATCGGCGGCTCATTCATCCGCTGTGAAAACTTTGTGTTCTCGCATGTGGCCGACGAGGGGTTGTTGTCGCGGGCCGAGGCCGGGCCGCTGCTGCGCTATCGCAAGCAGATCGGCGCGGAGCACATCAAGGTCTGCTGCGACCTGAAGAAGAAACACGCGAGTCATGCGATCACCGCGGATGTCAGCATCGCCGAGTGCGCCGAGGCCGCGGAGTTCTTCGGGGCCGACGCCGTCGTCGTCACCGGCAGCGCGACCGGCAAGCCCACCGACCCCGCCGACATCGCGGCGGTGCGCAAGGCATGTTCGCTTCCTGTGCTTGTCGGCTCTGGCGTGACGCCGCAGAACATCGGACGCATGTTCGAGCACGCCGATGCGCTCGTTGTCGGCTCGTGGATGAAGAAAGACGGCAGGTGGCAGAACCCTCCCGACGGGGCTCGTGCGGCCCAAATCGTCGCGGCGGCGCGACGCGAACAATGACTCGCTGCGGCTGGGGCCAGCCCTGTTGCGCGGTAAACGCAAGACTCCGATCACGAACGAGATCAAATGACCACTGCAACGCTTTCGAACTTATCCGCCCATGAACAACGCGTCCTCGCCGAGATCGATCGGCGCGAACGTGATCTGCTTGAAGACCTGCGACTGCACGTGGGGCTGCCCACCGGCGGCGACGGCCCCGCACTCGACGAAGAACGCGGCATCTTCGCCGACCGCTTGAAGAAACTCGGCGCGACGATCGAGTTCGTCCCCGGCGACCCGCGGCCGCAGTGGCTTGGTGCCGGCGTGCGGGCCGTCCCGCCGACCCTCATTGCGCGGCGTCTTGCGGGCAAGCGAGGCAGCAGGGTGCTGCTCGCGGGCCACCTTGACACGGTCCACGATCCGAACTCCTCGTTCCGCAAGCTCGAAGTTGCTCCCGATGGCCGAACGGCGACCGGTCCTGGTTGCGTGGACATGAAGGGCGGTTTGGTGATCGCGATGGCCGCACTCGAGGCTCTCGCCGAAGGTGGAGTTGATGTCGCATGGTCCTTCATCCTTAACAGCGATGAGGAGACGGGTTCCTATCACTCCGATCGCACGCTCCAGCGAGTCGCGGGTGAACACGATTTCGGCATCGCCCTCGAACCAGCGCTGCCCGATGGCAGCCTCGTCATTGAGCGCCCCGGCAGCGGTCAGTTCGTCGTCGAGACAGTTGGCAAGTCCGCGCATGTCGGGCGCGACTTCACATCCGGCGTGTCGGCGATCACCGCGATGGGCGCGGTGCTGCAACGTGTCGCCGCCCTGCCCGACCAAGGCCTCGGGCTCATCGTCAACATCGGCGTCATCAACGGCGGCACGGCGGCCAACGTTGTCCCCGATCACTGCCGGGCTCTGGGCAACATGCGCGCGTTCAACACCAAAGCCGCCGAGCATGTCACACGCGAGTTGCGTGCTCTCGAAACCCCGGCCGACGCCCTGCCTCGCGTCAAAGTACAGGCGAGCCTCAACCGCCCGGCCAAGCCCCTGACGCCCCAGGTGGAATCCTTTGCCCTCATGGCCCGCAAGGCCGCGGAGGACCTGGGACAGAGCCTGCCGTTTGGAAAAACCGGCGGCGTGTGCGATGGGAACAATTTGCAGGCTGGGGGGCTTGCGACGATTGATACACTTGGCGTGCGCGGGGGCGGGCTTCACACGCCCGAAGAATGGATCGATGTTTCCAGTCTGGTGGAGCGAGGGCGGTTGCTGGCCCTGCTTCTGACCCGGCTCCACGAGCACGGGTCGACCACGTAAGTCCGCTGACAACGCGTCTGCGGCACACATCCAGCAGTGTTGGGATCAGCCGGACACACTCGGACTGATCCCGGAGGTTTCGCCATGTCGATCGCCGCCCGTCCGTCCGTCGTTCCTTCGACCGGTTCACCCGCTTCGTCTGGAGGGCCGACGACCGTCGGGCAGACCCTTCGCGCCAGCCCTGCCGTGCGGGCCGCGATTGAGACGATCGTGGGCGAGGCCCAGACCGCGTCGGCACGCATCACCGGCGTGCAGCCGCCCAGGGCCGAACTCAAGCAGTCGTACGACGATCTGATGGGACGCTTTGCTGCCGTGCGCGGGCGCGGCTTGTGGTATCCCTACATCGGCTCGGGTGTCGGAAACGGCGCGCTCGTCGAGCTTCTCGACGGCAGCGTCAAGTACGACATGATCTGCGGCATCGGCGTCCACTTCTTCGGTCACTCCGACGCCGACCTCATCCGCGAAGCGCTCGAAGCCGGCGTCGACGACACCGTCAAGCACGGCAACCTGCAGTCCAACTTCGAGGCCTGCGAGTTCGGCGAGGCCCTGCTCGCACAGGCCAAGAAGCACTCGCGCCTCAAGCACGTCTTCGTCAGCACCAGCGGCGCGATGGCCAACGAGAATGCGATCAAGGTGTGCTATCAGAAGCACGCCCCCGCGAGCCGCGTCATCGCGTTCAAAGACTGCTTCATGGGCCGCTCGGTGACGATGTGCCAGATCGGCGACACCGCCGAGTACCGTCAGGGGGTGCCGCTCTCGACACTCGTCGACTACATGCCCTTCTGGGATGCCGACGCCGCGACTCGCATGGGCAAGGCCCGCTTCATCGACATGGCCGTGTCGCACCTCAACCAGTACATCGATCGCTACCCCGGACAGCACGCCTGCTTTATCTTCGAACTCATGCAGGGCGAGGGTGGGTTCAACGTCGGCGATCGTGATTACTTCAAGGCCCTGATGGACGTCTGCAAGGCGAAGAAGATCGCGGTTTGGGACGACGAAATTCAGGCCTTCGGCCGCGGGCACCGCATGTTCGCCTATGAGCACTTCGACCTCGGCGAATACGTCGACGTTTTTTGCGTCGGCAAGATGACGCAGGTGTGCGCCACGCTCTACACCGATGAATACAACCCCAAGCCCGGCCTGCTCTCGGGCACGTTCACCGGCGAGGGGCTCTCGTTCCGCGTCGGGCGTCGAATCATCGAGCGACTTGCAGGCGCGACCGGCGTCAACTACTACGGCGACGACGGCGTCATTGCCCAGCACGAATCCGCGTATCGAAAGCACGCCGCCGCGATGATCGCCAAGCACCCCTCGCTGTTCCCCGCAGTTCCTGGACAGGCCGATCTCATCGGCGGCATCGGCGGCATGATGCGTCTGACGCCCTTTGGCGGCAAGAAAGACAAGATCATGGCCGCGTGCAAGGCGTGCTTCGATGAAGGTGTGATCGTATTCTATTGCGGCCACGGTCCCAACCACCTGCGCATGCTCCCGCCGCTGGGCGTCATGAAACTCGACGATTGGCCTAAGGTTTTCGAGTGTCTCGAGCGCGGGTTGTTGAAGGTGGGGGCGTAACGCTTTGGCGTCGCGATGATCGCGATTGGTTCGACGCGGGCGATCACTGCTGGTCCAGCGTCAGGGTTGCCCTGCGCGAAGTGTTTGCGATAAAGCGACGACGATCAATTGAGATCGCCTGACGCGGCGTGGTCGTGCGAGAGCGGTTTGACAACCCCATGGCGATCGGTATGCTGTGGCTGTCATGGTGCCGCGTGCATTCGAGGGGCTGAGGCTTTGGCCGAGGCTCGCTGGATGGACGAAGGCTGAAAAGGGAAGTGTGGTGAAAAGCCACCGCGGACGCGCCGCCGTATCGGGTGTTGACGCGGTCCACCAGCGGAGATGAGGTTTTGCCTCGCCCGCCGCCACTGCGAGTGAATCGTCACTCGCGGGAAGGCGCAGGACCGTTGAGCCCGGAGCCGGAAGACCTGCCCTGACGCCGATGTCGGCACTTGCCCATGAGCGGGCGGCCCGATGTCGCGCTGTGCGGCCCTCGCGACGGCTCAAGTGAGCCAATGGGGCGGCTGGCGATGTCGGGCGACTCGCTCCCACGCCCGGCTTCCCGGTCACTTTTCCCCATCTGCGTCGGCCGCGTCGAAACCACTTCGGCGGGAGCCGTTCCGCGCGGTTCGGAACGAACAGGGCGTTGTCGCATTGGGTTGCCGCTGCGGCACGTCGGAGTTCAATTGTCATGGCTCAGTTCAGCATTTCGGTTCAACGTGCCACGCGGCGCGGATTCTCTTCGCGCGGTCGTTCGTTCGTCGCCTCTCTCGCGGCACTCGCGTGCGCGGGCGTCGCGCAAGGCAGCCCCTTCGCGTCGAGCGTCGTCAGTTACACGCCGGGCACCGGGATCAATCCGAGCTACACCGACCCCAACGCGGCACTGGGCAGCCCGTCCCGCGTGAATGGCACGTCGTTCGGCCCGGCGACGGCTGTCAATCCTTTCAACTCGCCGTTTGAAAGTTTCGACGTGGTGTCGATCGGTCGCGGCGGCTCGCTCACGATCGCGTTTGATCACGACGTGACCGACGACGCGGCCAATCCGTTCGGTCTCGACCTGCTGATCTTCGGCAACTCCTTCATCTCGACGTTCGGCAGCGGTGGTTACTTCGGTGAGGGCGGCACAATTGAACTGTCGCTTGATGGCAATGTGTGGACGACCGTGACCGGGCGCGGGCCGCGCGGCGGCGGGGAGGGCGCGGACGCGGGCTATCCGACGCTGGGCTTCAATGACATCACCGACCCGTTCAGCAGCCCGCCGGGCAACTCGCCGACGGACTTCACGCGGCCCGTTGACCCGAACTTCAATCCGCTCGGCCTGTCGCTCGCCGACATCATCGCCGGCTACAACGGCTCGGGCGGCGGGCTGGGCATCGACATCGGCGCGTTCGGCCTGAGCGCGATCCGGTATGTCCGCGTCAGCAACCCGCTCGACGGAATCGACACGCCGGAGATCGATGGCTTCTCAGATGTCGCCGCGATCCCCGCGCCGGCGAGCGGTGTGATTTTGCTGAGTCTGGCGTGTGTGACGCGCCAGCGTCGCGTCATGAAGTGAGAGCGTGAACGCCGCCCCGCGGGAAATCGCGTGGTGGCAATTGGTTGGAAGACGAAGAGACGAAGAGACGAAGAGACGGAGAGACGAAGTGCGCGGAAGACAGCGACGAAGAGACGGAGAGACGAAGAGACGAGGTGCGACAAGCACTTTGCCACTGTGCCTTTCTGCGGCTGTGTCACTTCTCTGGATTCTTGCCGCGTCTGCGTTCGCCCAACCGACATGGCCTGCGCTGGGTGGTGGGGCGTCCCATGAATCGCGATCCACACTCGCGAGCACGCCGTCGCTCGTCGCACCCGCGTGGACGCGCAGTGCCGATGATCAGGGTCGCGCGATCACCTGGAACGCCGCGTCAGGCGTGGTTGTCTCGCGCGATGTCGTGCTCGCGCTCGGCTCAATCGTGAACGGCATGACGCAGCATCGGCTCTGGTGTCTCGATCGATTCGATGGCGGCGTGCGCTGGTCGATCATTGTCGACGCGGCCAACCTGAGCAGTTGGTCCACGCCGACGATCGACGAACGCCGTAGCACCGTGCTAGTGGCCGCCGGCTCGACGCTGACGGCGTACACGCTCAACAGCGGAACGCAGCAGTGGCGCACGGCCTTGCAGGCGCCGATCGTCAACGCATCGCCGATCGTGACTCATGACCTCGGTCTCGCCGATCGCGCGTTCATCACCGATTACGACGGCTTTGGCGCGGGCGCACGGCTCTACTGCATCAACGTCGCGCCGTCCAACGCCGCCAATCCCTTCGAGCCCGGCGCGATCGTGTGGAGCGTGATGATCGGGGCGGCGAGCGGGAACACGCCCGCGGCGCGCGATGGTCGCGTGTATGTCTCGAGCGTCGGTGACTGGGGATTCGCGCCGGGACAGATCATGTGCCTCGACGCCCGTGCGACGACCGCGCCGTCGCCGCTGTGGACGTTCGACAATCCGAGCGGCGAGAGTTTCTTCGGCGGCGCGTGCGCGACGAAGGATGGTGCGATCTTCGCCGCGTCGTACGCGTTTTATGGCAGCACGCTCTCGGCGAATCTCATCAAGCTTGACGCGCGCACCGGTGCGATGAAGTGGTCCACGCCGTGCAACCGCACGGCGAGCATTCCCGTGCCGCTCTCGGGCGGGCGCATCGCGCTCAGTGGCGGCTTGCAGGGCTACGGCACGGTGCCAACGTTGCAGCTCTTTGTGGACCACGGCGCGAGCGCGACGATGCTTTGGGATTCGTCGCTCGAGACGTGGACCGACAGCAACAGCAACGGCTCGCGCGACGTCGGTGAGTTCGTGCCGCTGGGCGGCTGGCATAACCAGCCTGTCGCGCTCAGCGACGGCACACGTCTCTCGCTCGGCACCATCGCCAGCGGCGGCGATGTCAGCGGCTATAGCACGCTGAGCATTGTAAACATGAGTGTCGCGCCGTCATCGGCGTCGTTCGTTGTCGCGCAGCGCGGCGGCGTGGGCGCATCGCCCGCCGCGGCAGGGAGCAATCTGTATTCGCTCGGCACAGCTGGGCTGATGGCCTTCGGCCCGCCGCCGGCGAGGTGTGATGTAAACACCGACGGGCGCGTCGATATCGATGATCTGTATGCGTGGGAGCAGGGCGGCGGAACGCGAGATGTGAATCGCGATGGCAATGTGACAAGCGAGGATCGGGACACGCTGATCGCCGAGCTCCGCCGCGATGAACGCGCCGACATGGAGGGCACGCGGCGATGAATCAGATGCAGGAACGCGACACGGATCGGTGGGCTTGCGACGGTCGGTGCGAGAGCAGCGTGCGGATCGCGGTCGTCGCACCGATCGGCTTGCGGACGTGCCCATCTGTGGCAAGACATCTCTCCGCCTTTTCTCTCATCGAACTGCTCGTCGTTATCGCGATCATCGCGATGCTCGTCGGGATTCTGTTGCCGTCGCTCTCGCGTGCGCGTGACGCCGCCCGCGCGACGAAGTGCCTGTCGCAGCAGCGTCAACTCGCGTTGGCGTGGACGATGTACGCCAACGACTTCCGCGATTTCGTCGTGCCTGCCGCTGAATTCGCCGCCTCGTCGATCGGCACCGGCGAGGTCGTGTACTGGTTCGGCACGGCGGGCTCGCCGACTGTCGCCCCCGACGCGACGCGCGGGCCGCTCTTCTCGTACTTCCCCAGTACGCTGCGCGAGAACTCCGCGCTGGAGTGCCCCTCGCAGCAGTGGGGGACGTATCGCCCACAGGGGAACGCGCGACTGCCGACGACGACGCTGGGCTACAACGGCTATTACCTCACGCCTTCTCGCACGCCCGGTTACGCCGACGCGATCTCATCGCGCCCGTGGCAACGCCTGAGCACGCTGTCGCGTCCGTCGGAGGTGTTTGTATTCGCAGACACGCTGTTGGCGACCAGTGCGATGCCGCGCAGCACTGCGTTCGTCGATCCGCCCATGTTGTTCAACAGATCAAGCGGCTGGGTTCGCAATCCGGCCGCAACCAGCGCGTTTCGACACTCGGGCCGAATGCAAGTGGCGCACGCGGATACATCGGTGCGGGCACTTGCTCCGCGGCACGACGCGCCGATCATTGGAAGCACTCGGGGCACGCCGGCGATCGGGGCGGTGAGCCCTGATCCGGGGCCTCACTATGTTCCTGATTGGAATCTGTGGGCAGATTCGTTCGCATCGCGCCGATAGTTGACGAGCGGCGCCGCGAGAAAAATCCGCGGCCCGAGAAGGAGTGGATGGTGGCTGTCAACCGCTGTGTGTGTCATGAAGTCACCTTCGCCGAGCTGATCGAGATGGCGCGGCGTGATCACATGACCCTCGCAGATCTGCAGAAAGCGACGGGTTGCGGCACCGGGTGCGGAACGTGCGTGCCCTACATTGAGATCGCGCTTCGCACGGGGATTGCGGATTTGCCGATCCTCAATATTTCACGCGAGCGAACCGAAACAATCTCGGACAAAGCCGACTGTTGACATCGGGTGGGGTTCTACCCGATGCTGTGGGAACGCGGCAAGGCGGCCGCGTCCCGGGAACAGTGGCTCATGGCCGTTTCACAGTGTGTATGTCATCGCGTGTCGTTCGCCGAGTTGAAGGCGCTGGCCGACCAGACCGGAATGGGTCTGGTGGAACTGCATCAGACAACACAATGCGGTTCTCGCTGTGGTTTGTGTATCCCATACATCCGTTACATGATGCAGACGGGGGACACCGATCCGCCGATCATGTGGTCGCCGGCGTTCCGCGAGATGGGTATCAAGTGCACATCGATCGAGCGGCTCGAGAACAGACTCATCGCGCAGGGGAAGCTCGATCCGAGTCAGATCGCAGCGAGTGAGGAAGCGGATCGCCAGAAAGCGTCCTGAACAGTATCTGATCAGCCGGGTCGTGCGGAGCCGCGCCGCGAGTGGCGTGAGGTGACGACCGGGCTTCCGCGGGCTGACTTGGGCTCGCGGCTCATCGCGCGACCGCATCCAAAGTACCCTTCGCGGGCGAATGATCCTATTGTTTCGACGATCGTTCGTGGTCGGCCCGATCGCGTCGGCCTCGGGTTGGTCGCGCGTTCCGACGCGGACGCACTGCAAGGATTTGCCGCTCTTATGACGACGACCCAGCCGCGGCCCACCCGCCCCGTCTCCGTGGAGGTTTGCGTGAACGATTCGTCCGTTGCCCGCTCGTCGGTGCTCTCGCCGTCCGACACATTTGTGCATCGTCACCTCGGTCCGAGCGAGGCGGACATCGCCGAGATGATCGAGACGCTGGGCGTGCCATCCCTGGATGCGTTGATCGATCAGGTGGTGCCGCCCGCGATTCGCATGAAGAGGCCGCTGAAGATCGAAACTGGCGGCAGTGGCGGCAATGAACTCCGCGGTGAGCATGAACTGCTCAAGCAACTGCACGCGCTCGCGAGCAAGAACCAGATGTTTCGCTCCATGATCGGCATGGGGTACAGCGACACGATCACGCCGCCGGTGATTCTGCGGAACATCATGGAGAATCCGGGTTGGTATACGCAGTACACGCCGTATCAGGCCGAGATTGCACAGGGGCGGCTTGAGGCGTTGCTGAACTTCCAGACGATGGTCAGCGATCTGACGGGGCTGCCGCTCGCGGGCGCGAGCCTGCTGGACGAGGGTACCGCCGCGGCCGAGGCGATGGCGATGTGCTACGCGATCGCGGGCGGGCACGATGAGAGCAACGCGCGCCGCACGTTCCTCGTCGCCGACGATTGCCATCCGCAGACGATCGACGTGTTGCGCACGCGGGCCGACGGCCTGGGCATGAGCGTCGCCATTGTGAAGGCCGCGAGCATCGATTGGGCCAAGGTGGGTAACACGGCGTGCGGCGTGCTGACGCAGTATCCGACCAGCCACGGTTGCATTGAGGATTACAAGCCGCTGGCGGCGGCGGCCCACGCTGCGGGCGTGACGGTGGTGGCGGCGGCGGACCTTCTGGCGCTGACGCTGATCACGCCGCCGGGTGAGTGGGGCGCGGACATCGCGATCGGCAGTGCGCAGCGGCTCGGCGTGCCGATGGGCTTTGGCGGACCGCACGCGGCGTACATCTCGACCAAGAGCGAGCACGCCCGCAAGATGCCGGGTCGTATCATCGGCGTGTCGCGCGACGCGCACGGCAATGCCGCGCTGCGAATGGCCATCCAGACGCGCGAGCAACACATCAAGCGTGAAAAGGCGACGAGCAACATCTGCACCGCGCAGGCGCTGCTGGCGATCATGGCGAGCATGTACGCGGTGTATCACGGGCCGGGCGGACTGCGGCGCATCGCGCAGCGCGTGCGGGCGTACACGCTCGGCGTCAGTGCGGCACTCAAGACGCTTGGCCACCAGATCATGACTGGCGTCACGTTCGACACGCTTCGAGTGAAGCCCGCGGGCAAGAGCGCGGCGGAGGTGCTGGCGGCGGCGCGGGCCGCACGCATCAACCTGCGTGAGTACGCCGACGGGACGCTTGGCATCGCGATGGATGAGACGACGACGCGCGACGATTGCCGTGCCCTGCTTGCGGCGTTCGGCGGCACGGGGCGCGAAGATATCGATGCGATCATCAAGACCCTGTCGCTCGATCTGCCCGCGCCTCTCGCGCGGCAGAGCGGCTACCTGACGCACCCGGTCTTCAACAGCCACCACAGCGAGCACGAGATGCTCCGCTACATCCGCAAGTTGCAGGGACGCGATCTGTCGCTGGCCAACAGCATGATCCCGCTTGGCTCGTGCACGATGAAGCTGAACGCGACGAGCGAGATGATCCCGGTGACGTGGCCGCAGTTCGGTGCGTTGCACCCGTTCGCGCCGACGGAGCAGTGGCGCGGCTATGCGGAGGTCTTTTCGCAATTGGAGACGTGGCTCGCGGAGATCACGGGCTTTGCGGCCGTCAGTCTGCAACCCAACGCGGGCAGTCAGGGCGAGTATGCGGGGCTGATGGTCATTCGCGCGTACCACCACAGCCGCGGCGACGCCAAGCGAAACATCTGTCTCATCCCGGACTCGGCGCACGGCACGAACCCCGCATCGGCGGTGGTCGCGGGGATGAAGGTGGTCGCGGTCGCGTGCGATGAGAACGGTAACGTGGACGTCACCGATCTGCGGGCCAAGGCCGAGGAACACAAGGATGATCTGGCCGCACTGATGGTGACGTATCCAAGCACGCACGGCGTGTTCGAAGAGCAGATCCGCGCGATCTGCGAGATCATCCACCAGCACGGCGGACAGGTGTACATGGAGGCGCGAATATGAACGCGCAGGTCGGGCTCACCAGCCCCGGCCTGATCGGCGCGGATGTGTGCCACCTGAACCTGCACAAGACATTCTGCATTCCGCACGGCGGCGGCGGACCGGGCATGGGCCCGATCGGCGTCGCGGCGCACCTTGCTCCGTTCCTGCCTGGGCATCCGGTCACATCTCCGCACGCCAAGGGCGAGATGGCAGGCTCAAAGGCCATCGGCGCGATCAGTGCCGCGCCTTGGGGTTCGGCGAGCATTCTGCTCATCTCGTGGGTCTACATCGCGCTCATGGGCGGCGAGGGGCTCAAGCGGGCGACGCAGGTGGCGATCCTGAACGCCAACTACATGGCCAAGCGGCTCGAGAAGCACTATCCGGTACTCTATCGCGGCACGCACGGACGCTGTGCGCACGAGTTCATCCTTGATTGCCGCCCGCTGGAGAAGACCAGCGGCATCAAGATCGACGACATTGCCAAGCGTCTGATGGATTACGGCTTCCACGCGCCGACGATGAGCTTCCCGGTGCCTGGCACGCTGATGATCGAGCCGACCGAGAGCGAGCCCAAGGCCGAGCTTGATCGCTTCTGCGACGCGATGATCCATATCCGCGAAGAAATCCGCGAGATCGAAGAGGGCAAGGCCGATCGTTCTGACAACGTGCTCAAGCACGCGCCGCACACGATCGCGGCGGTGAGCAGCGACAACTGGACGCACGGCTATTCGCGCGAGAAGGCGGCGTATCCGGCGGGGTGGCTGCGTGACAGCAAGTTCTGGCCGCATGTCGGGCGCGTGGACAACCCGTATGGCGATCGCAACCTGGTGTGCGTGTGCCCGCCGATGAGCGAGTACGCGTGAACGGGACGGCGGGCGAGCGATTCAGGCATTTGCTCGCGATGGTTGGGGCCGCGCTCCAGCAGCGACGAGCGGCGGAGGCGATTGCGCCCGCGCGAGAGGCGGTGGGGCTTGCGCCGGAGAATGCCGACGCACGAGTGATGTTGGCGGCCGCGCTGTTTGCGAGCGGCGATCATGCCGGGGGGGCGGAGGAGGCCCGCGCCGCGACGCGGCTGGCGCCGCAGCGGGCGGATATCTGGACCTCGCTGGCTCGCGCGTGTCTGCGGCTTGGGCTGGTTGATGAGGCCGAGCGAGCGGCGACGACGGCGGCGCGGCTCGCTCCGGAGATGCCCCACGCGATCATGGGGTTGGCGGCGGTGCGGGTGGCACAGCGGCGGATCGAGGATGCGCTGGCGATTGCGCGGCGTGCGGTGGCGATCGCTCCGGATGGGCCGCAGATTCCCGAAGAGTTTGCGGTGATCCTCGGCAAGTCGTGGCGGATCGACGAGACGCTGGCGTATGCACGTGCCGCAAGGGCGCGAGATCCGCGGCGCGGCTGGGCGTATATGTCCGAGATGTGGGCGAGTTTGTACAGCGCGAACATCTCGCCGCGTGAGGTGTTTGAAGCGCACCGCACCGTGGGGCAGCACTTGTCGCGACTGGCAAGGCCAATGGTCGGTCATCGCAACTCGCCCGAGCCTGATCGTCCGATCCGCGTGGGGATCATCTCTCAAGACTATCGCGACATGTCGGCGTCTTACTTTCTGAGGCCGCTGCTGGCGCATCACGATCGCGAGCGGTATCCGATCATCTGTTATTCGAGTACGCGGGACACGGATTCGTACACCGAGGATATGAAATCGCTGGTCGGCGGGTGGCGCGACATCGTGGCGATGAGTGATGATCATGCGGCGGCGTTGATCGTCGAAGACCAGATTGATGTGCTGATCGATCTATGCGGGCACGGCGGATTGAATCGGCTCGGGAGCATGTGCCGCCGACCAGCGCCGGTGCAAATCAACTACATGGGATATCTCGCGACGACGGGGATCGACGCAATCCGATTCCGCATCGTCGATCATGTGACGGATCCGTCGGGAAGCGAATCGCTGAGCACGGAAGAGTTGTTGCGGGTCGATGGCGCGTTCTTGTGTTACGGCGGGCCGCGTGAAGCGCCGGACGTGTTGCCGCCGCCGAGCGTGGAGAATGGATTCGTGACGTTTGGCAGTTTCAACACGCTGGACAAGATTTCGGCACCGGTGCTGGATGCGTGGGCGGCGGTGTTGCGAGCCGAGGAGGGCTCGCGGCTCGTGCTCAAGGCGCGGGCGCTGGCGGACGAGACTTTGGCGGTGCGAGTGATTGCTGAGTTCGCGGCCCGCGGGATTGACGCCGCACGGGTTCGAACGCTGCCCGAGACCGCGTCCACGCTTGACCATCTGCGGATGTACGCGCAGGTAGATGTCGCGCTGGATACGTGGCCGTACAACGGCGTGACGACGACGTGTGAGGCGATGTGGATGGGTGTGCCGGTGGTGGCGATGCGCGGCGATCGACACCACGCACGCGTGAGCGAGAGTTTCCTCCGGGCGGCGGGTTTGGGAGAGTGGGTTGCGAGCGATCCGGCGGAGTTCGTGCGCATCTCGTCTTCTCTGGCAAGCGATGTCACGGGACGGGCCGCGATGAGGGTGGGCCTGCGCGCGCGCGTCCAGGGGTCAAGCCTGTGTGACGGCGCGAGCAAGATTCTCCAGATCGAAGCCCACCTGCGAGCGACGTGGCAACGCTGGTGCCGCGAGCGGTGGTAGTTGTTCGCGTCAACAGCCGGACTCGAACGTGGTGACGAACAAGTCGAAGTCGGTGAAATCGAGGAATCCGTCGGCGTTGAAATCTGCTGCTGCGGTGCCCGCTTCGAGCGCGATGACGAAATCGTCAAAGTCGGTGAAGTCGAGGAAGCCATCGCCGTTGAAATCACTTGACGGAAGCGGGCCGAAGTCCATCACCAACATGCGGTGATCAGAGATGTTGCTGTCCGCTGATTGCAGCGAGAGAGCCGTAAGTTCGGTGGGAGTGAGGAGTGTGGAGTCGAGAAGGAATGAGTTGCGGAGGAAGGTGCTTCCACGCGCGTACATCAGCACGTCGAGCACGCCGGGCCAGAAATCCAGGCCGTTGGGTGATGACCATGTGACGACATCGTGTCCGATGAGATTGCGGATCGGCGCGCGGGTGAGCCCAGGGCCGGGGCTCGCGGCCCAGAGGTCAACGGGTGTCGTGCTGCCCACAAGATTCCAGTCACCCACGACGATCACCGGAACACTTCGGTACGGGCTCAGCGTGGCGCCCAACGCGCCAGCTCGGAAATCGTTGATGAGCGCGACCGCCGCGTTTGTCTCCGCGATGCGGGTGTTGTCGCTGCTGTCGCCCGCGTACCCGCAGCACTTCATGTGGTTGTTGACGATCAGCACATCCATCCCGGGGATGCGAACGACGGCGGCGAAATAGTTCGAATTGCTCGGCAGCGGGAGTGGCAACATCAAATAGGGGCTGGTGATGACCAGTTCGCCGCGACGGATCACCGTCCAAGGGCGCCCGTCTTCGAGCGGGTCGGTCGCGTTGATGACGGTGTCCACTTGGGCGGCCGTGCTGCTGTACTCCTCCTGGAAGACATACACGTCCGCGTCCACGGCGTCGATCAGACGCTTGGCTTGATTGACGCGGGTTGGGTCGATGAGCGCGCTGAAGTACGTGTTGAAACTCGCCACGCGGAGCGGCGAACACGACGTTCGCACGGCAGCGCGGCGCGGGATCGGTGTGGTGTCCGCCGGCCCCATGTTCATCGCGACCGCGGCAGAAAGCGAGTCGGAGCCGGTGAGCTGCAGAGAGATTGCCGAGCCCGCACTGACACCGATCGAAGTCAGATCAATCCGCATCTCGTGGCGCGTCGAAGCGGTGGTGGGCTGTGACACAAAATCGATTTGCGGCCAGGGAATCACGACGCTCGTGTTGCCGTCGCGATACGCCTTGCGGGTGCGGAAGTCGATCCAGATTGATCTCGGGCCCGCGGTGATTTGCAGGCGGAGCGATGGCGACTGCACCGCGGCCGAGGCAAGATTCAATGCGGAGGCGAAATCGAGCATGACGCTCAGACGCGAGCCTTCGCCCACCGCGTGAAGCGCGACCACGTCGAGGCGGGGCGTCACGCCGGCGGCCGCGTCTCCTGCCGGGTCGGTTGCCCGCAGCGTCGCCGCCGACCACTCCGAGAAATCGCCATCGGGGGTCGGGCCCGCGATCACGGTGCAAAGGCATGTCGTGGCGGCGAAGAGCGAGCACGCGCGAGGGAGAACCTTCATGCGTCCATGGTCGCGAGTTTCAGCCGCGTGGTCAAGACGAAAGTTCGGTCAAGTGCGCCCGAAGAGGCGTTCGAGCTCGCGAATCGTGAGCCGCACCGTCGTCGGCCTGCCGTGCGGGCAGTTGCTGCTGCGTTCGACGGCCTCGCGAAGCCGCAGGAGTTCTCCGAGTTCATGGTCGCTGAGGTGGTCGCCGGCCTTGACCGCGGCCTTGCACGCCATCATGTCAAGCACATCGCGGAGCGCGGCTTCGCTGGCAGGGACGAACGCGTCGGACTCGGCCTTCTCCAGCAGGTCTTGCATGAAGGGCACGGGATCGACGTTGCGTTCAAAGAGGAACGACGCAAACGCGTGGATCGCAACCTGCGTCGGCCCGAGCGGGGCAGCGTCGATGCCGATGAGATCAAGCAGCGGCTTGAGGTCGGTGAGCCGATCGACGCGTGCGGCGGTGCTCGAAACGACGATGGGCGTGAGCAGGCGCTGGCTTTCGAGCGGGCCTTGCAGGACGCGGGCCAGGAGGGCCTCGAACATGACGCGTTCGTGGAGCGCGTGCTGATCGACGATGACCACGCCGTGCTCGTCTTGCGTGACGACGTAGGAGTTGTGGACCTGGAGCATGCGGTCCACGGGGCGCGGCAGGGGAATCTGCGGCGGGATCGAGGCCGACGCAACCACCTCGTTGGCGTGCGAGAGCGAATCCTGCGCGGCGTCGCCGCTGGCGTACACTGATACCTGCGCGTCCGCAGGTGATGCGGGCGTGTCTTTTCCCTCGATCTCTTGCGTGGTTGCCGAGTCGTGGGCAGTGCTGAGCGTTCCCTGCGCGGGCGAAACACGTCGGAAGAAATCGACAAACGCGGCGGCGTCTGCGCCCGTGTTCTGCGCGGTTGGCAGGATCGCGAGTTGCTGCTCGGCATACGACGCGCCGCTCAGCGCGTTGCCTCGCGCCCCGAAGCCGCCGGAGAAATGCGGCGAGGGCGTGAGGTCGGCGGCACGCAGCGCTCGCCGCACGCTGTTCAAGACCACCGAATGAATCAGGCCCGAGTCACGGAAGCGAACTTCGGCCTTGGCGGGGTGAACGTTGACATCGACGCCCGCAGGGGACATTTCGATCATCAGAACTGCGGTGGGATAGCGCGACGGTTCGATGAGGCCGCGATACGCTTCGCCAAGCGCGTGCTGGATACTGCGATCGCGGATGGCGCGCCCATTGAGGAAGATGTGCTGGCTCTTGTTGGTGGCGCGGGCGATGGCGGGCAAACCGGCAAGGCCCCAGAGCACCACACCGCGGGCGTCGTCGAACTGGTCGGCGTGAACGACGAGCACTTGATCCCCGAGTTCCTTGCCAAGGATGTCGATCGCGCGATCGCGCGGGAGCTGGCCCGGCGGCAGATCGAGGACGGTGCGTCCGTCGACCTTGGCGACGAACGCGATCGCCGGGTGAGCCATCGCGAGTTCACGCACGCAGTCCATGCACCTGGTCTGCTCGGTCTGGATCGTGCGCAGGAATTTGCGGCGTGCGGGCGTATTGAAGAAGAGCGTGCGCACCGTCACCGAAGTGCCGACAGGCCCGGCGGCGGGACGCGGCGTGGCGCCCGTGCCGGGTGTGTGTTCGTCGTCGAGGCCCGCCACATCGATCTGCGTCGCGGACGCGGCGTCGGGTGTGCGTGAGCGAATGGAGAGGCGTGAGACCGAAGCGATGGAGGCGAGTGCCTCGCCGCGGAAGCCGAGGGTGGCGATGTGATCGAGGTCCGACGTATCGGCGATCTTGCTGGTGGCGTGCGGCAGGATGGCGAGGGGCAGATCGTCGGCGACGATGCCGTGGCCATCGTCGGTGATGCGGATGAGTTCGACGCCGCCCTGTTCAAGTTCGATGAGAATGCGGGTCGAGCCGGCGTCGAGCGCGTTCTCGACGAGTTCCTTCACGACGCTCGCGGGGCGTTCGACGACCTCACCGGCGGCGATCTGGCTGGCGACCAGAGCCGACAGCGGCTTGATGCGGCGGGGCGCGATGGCGGCGGACGAATCGCTCACGGGGCGATGGTATTCACGCCGCGCCGGGCGCTGGTGTTAGGCAAGTTTGGCGCTGGCCCAGAGACCGCCAATGAAGAGGGCGGCGAGGAGCCACATGACGAGGAGTGAGGAAACAAAGTAGGGGAAGACGCACATGCCGACGCCTGCGAGGAGCGAGGGGATGTGCTGCTGCTTCTTGCCGTAGATGAAAAGGCCCATACCGAGGGCGCCGATGATGAGGGCAGAAAGCAACGTGCCGGGGTTGGAAAGGTCCATGGAGCCTCCAATCCACATCATCGGTTGCGCAGCGTTCGCCAGCGCCGCGTCCGCGCGGGATGAGGCTCGGGCGGTTGCCCGGCCAACGACTGTGCCGCGTGGTCAACCGCGCCGGTCCGAAAACGGCTCCTGCCCAGCCCTGTTCTATTTGCGTTCGCTGGGGTTTTCGGAGCCGACTTTGGCGTGCGATCGTTCTATCCTTCCGTCCCCCTTCAGCACATCCAACAGGAGCACGCTCCATGTCCGAGTCCGCTGCTGCCAACTTCGCCAAGGGCCTCGAAGGCATCGTCGCCGGTGAAACCACCATCTGCTCGATCGAGCAGGGCGGGCTCTGGTATCGCGGCTATGAGATTCACGATCTGGCCGCCAACGCGACGTTTGAAGAGGTGTCGCATGTGCTGCTTGTGGGCCACAAGCCGAATGCGGGTGAACTCGCGGCGTTCAAGGCCGAACTGATCGCGGAGCGCCCGCTGCACCCAGCGGTGACATCGTTCATCGAGAGCGTCGGCGGTTACCTCGCGGCTGGCCGCGCGGTGCCGATGGACGTGCTGAGGACGGCGGTGAGCATTCTCGGCCATACCGACCCGGATGCGCAGGACAACTCGGCCGTCGCGAACCTCCGCAAGTCCAAGCGGTTGCTGGCCAAGATTCCGACGATCATCGGGCACATGCAGAATGTGATCGATGGGCGTGCGATTATCGGTCGCGAACTGGGCGGCGATCCGGGGCTCTCGCACGCGGCGAACCTGCTTTACATGATGTCGGGCGAAAAGCCGACGAGTGAAGCCGCCCACATCATGGATGTGTCGCTCATTCTCTATGCCGAGCATGACTTTAACGCATCGACGTTCGCGAGTCGCGTCATCGCAGGCACGCTGAGCGACCTGCACGGCGCGGTGACCGGCGGCATCGCGGCCCTGAAGGGCCCGCTGCACGGCGGTGCCAATGAAGCCGCGATGGAAATGCTTCGCGAGATTCGTGCGTTTGTCGAAGCGGGCAAAGGCAGCATTCACGATTTCATGCAGCACGCCTTCGCGACCAAGCGCAAACTCATGGGCTTCGGGCATCGCGTCTACAAGAACGGCGACCATCGAGCGCCGATCCTCAACAAACTGGGGCGGGTGATGGCGAAGAACCGCGGGCCGTCGTACCTCCGCTGGTTCGAGATCGGCGACGAGGTCGAAGCGATCATGCTTCGCGATAAAAAGATTCACCCCAACGTCGACTTCCCCTGCGGCATGACGTACTACACCATGGGCATTCCGGTGCCGCAGTACACGCCGATCTTTGTGGCCGCTCGGGTGACGGGGTGGTCGGCCCATGTGATGGAACAGCACGCGAACAACCGCATCATTCGCCCGCTGTCGATGTATACTGGAGCGGCACCTCGCAAGTGGAACGGTTGAAAGGGAAGTACCGTTGAACTGGCTCCAGCGCATCCGACTCCGCCTCTTTGCCGTCATGCTCGGCTTGGCGCTCGCCGCGCTGGCGACGGTGTCGCTGACAACGATCCCCGCTTGGCCGGTGCTCGGCGTGGCTTTCGCGGTGGCTGTGGCCGTCATCAACACCGCGGGCCAGCGATTCACGGTCGATCAGCAAATCTGTTTGACATGCGGTGTGGATATCTCCAAGCAGCCGAGCGGGCCGCACGGCGTCATCTGCCCCAGTTGCGGCGGGCTCACCCAGACAATTCCCGTCGATGAAGTCATGGTCGGGGTTGAGCGTCCGTCCGACACGCAACCCAGTCCCGCCAGTGAGGCCGTGCCCGATTCGCGTCAGGCCTGATCGACAGGCCTGGCGGGTATGACCGTCTGTGTTCGAGCCCTTCCTTTCGATCTCGGTTGCGGTTCCCGGACCTCGGTGGTTTCTCGGGTCTTTGCATCGTCGCCGATTCAGCGTCGCGCCTCGGCAACGTTGGCATGGGCCGCTCGTCCGGCGGCCGTTGCCGGGCTGCATCATGTCGGCATCAAGTCGCGGGGGTGTTGCTCCGATGCAACATCCATGAGCACGAACCCCGGCGGGCATGATGCGCAGCGACCTCTCTCGCATCGGAGCGGAAGAGCTCCGATCCACGCCGCCGATCGCTCGATCACCCACATCGAACGACTTTCGACGTTGGTCGCGGAACTCGACTCGCTTCTCGAAGGGTCGTTGCGCACAGCGACCGTGGTCCGGCGCGCCCTTGCGGCGTCGGGTGTGCAGGCGACCGATCCAACCGTGACGGCCTTCCGCCAACTCAACGAGCAGATTGATGCCGCCGCTGCCGCTTTGGAGCGCATCGCGTCGCTCGTTCACGCTTCGCTCCAAGGTCCGCAACTGAGTCTCGGATCGCCGCTGCTCTCGGCGACGACGCCGGTCACCCTCGGCGACGCGATTCACCACGCTGCGGACGTGATCGGCGAAGCCTGCCCCGGTGTGCGGATTCATGTCGCGACCGAGCCCGCCGCCGCCGCTATGCCCGCCGGTCCGTTGTACACGGCAGTGCTCAACGCGCTGAAGCACGCCGCCCAGTCGGTCCAAGCCGCGGGCGGCATCGGGTTGGTCACGCTGAGCGCCCAAATGAGCATGAAGCCCATCGGTGATGGGCGACATGGCCCGGGTTTTGTTCACATCCGGGTGACAGACGACGGCGCGGGACATCGAGCCACCGCCGGTGCCACCGATATCGGGCTTGCGATGACCAAGAGCGTTGTCGAACGCCTCGGCGGAACCTGCCGCGTCGAGAACGCGCGCGGCGAACACCCGGCCCGTCCCGGCGGCGTGCTCGAGATCCGCGTTCCGGAACTCGTCGCGCCGCAGGACTTCATCGGAAATGAGGCATGAGGAGCGTGGTGGAATGAAGAGCAAGCGCGATGATCACGTCCAATGCCAAATGCCTCCGTCCCTGTGACTTCAACCCATGCCCTCACCCGCTCGCATCCTGATTGTCGATGACGACCCGATTGTCGCAGAGTCGATCGCTGACTTTCTCGCGCATGAGGGGCATCAGACCGCGACGGCCTTCAACGCCGCCGAGGCGATCAGCACGCTCAACAAGGGTGCCGCCGAGGCGTCCGCGACCGTCGGCGGCTTCGACGTGGTTATCACCGACCTCGCCATGCCCGGCGGCGATGGCATGTCGCTCCTTCGCGACATGCAAAAAAAGCACAAGGGCGTCGCGGTGATTGTGCTCACCGGCTATGGCACCATCGAGTCCGCCGTCGATGCGCTCCGCCATGGCGCCTGCGACTACCTTACCAAGCCCGTCGTCGACAGTGAAATGCGATTGAGCCTCGAGCGTGCGCTCCGCCAACGCGAACTGCTGCGAGAGAACAGCGTTCTCCGCGGCCAACTCGACGAGCGCTATGGCCTGGACAACATCATCGGCTCCGATCATCGGATGCGAAAGCTCTACGAGCTCATCGAGGCGGTCGCGCCCAGTCGCACGACCGTGCTCATGACGGGTGAGAGCGGCACGGGTAAGAGTCTGATCGCGCACGCGATCCATCTTCGCTCGCCGCGCCGCGACAAGCCCTATGTCGAGCTTTCGTGCGGCAGCATCCCCGAGACGCTTCTCGAAAGCGAGCTCTTCGGCCATGTCAAGGGCGCGTTCACGGGCGCGCACGCGGACAAAGTCGGGCGATTCATGGCGGCTCACGGCGGGACGCTGTTCCTTGATGAGATCAACTCGGCCTCGCCCGCGATGCAACTCAAACTGCTGCGCGTCCTGCAGGAGCGAAAGTTCGAACCCGTCGGCTCGACCCAGACGATCGAGGTCGACGTGCGCGTGGTTCTCGCGAGCAATCAACCACTCGAAGCACTCGTCGCGTCGGGGCAGTTCCGTCAGGACCTGTACTACCGTATCAACGTCGTGAAGATTGAACTGCCGCCCCTGCGAGACCGTGTGAGCGACATCCCCGTGTTGGCGGGTCACTTCCTCGAGAAGCACGCCAAGTCGCTGGGCAAGTCGCTTGTGGGCTTCACACCCGCCGCGCTGGATGCGCTGCGTCGATATCCCTTCCCCGGCAACGTGCGCGAACTTCAGAACGTGATCGAGCGCGCTGCGGTGCTTTCGCGTCGACCCACGATCGATGTCGAGGACCTGCCCGCGCACGTCACAGGAGAGAGCAGCGGCGGAATGCTTGCGATTCCCGGCCAGCGCGTCGTCACTGCCGAGGACTCCGAGGAATGGACGCCGATGCCGCTGGAAGAGGCACTGCGCGAGCCGGAGCGGCGGATTCTGTTGCGGGCCTTGAAGGCGAACAACTGGAATCGCCAGAAGACCGCCGAGCAACTCGGGATCAACCGCACGACGCTCTACAAGAAGCTCAAAGCCCTCGGACTGGACTCGGGCGACGAGCGGCGAGTCGGCTGAAGCTCGCGAGATCCGCGTCACAACGGCTCTCACATCGCCCGGGCGTGCGTGGAGACCCGCACGCTTACCATTGGCTCTTGGTGCAGCAGTTCCAGACCATTGTGATCGGCGGCGGGCACGCGGGCGTTGAAGCCGCGTGGGCGGCCGCAAACATCCTCGGCGAGAAGCGATCCGTTGCCCTGGTCACCATTGATCCGACCAAGATCGGCGTCATGTCGTGCAACCCAGCGATCGGCGGGCTTGCCAAAGGCCAACTCGTCCGCGAGATAGACGCGCTCGGCGGCGTCATGGGACTCGCCACGGACGCCACCGGCATCCAGTTCAAGATGCTCAACACGAGCAAGGGACCGGCCGTCTACGGCCCACGTGCCCAATGCGACAAGCACGCGTACGCCGAGGCGGTGCAACGCCTGATCGCCAGCCGAGCCGAAATCGCAGTTATCGCGGCCACCGTCGATCAACTACTCGTCGAGTCAGACCGCATCCGCGGCGTGACGCTGCATGATGGACGCACGCTTCACGCGCCGACCGTCGTGCTGACAACTGGGACGTTCATGCGCGGTCTGATGCACACGGGCGAGACCAAGACAAGTGGCGGGCGCTTTGGCGAGGCCGCCGCAGTGGGCATTTCCGGCGCGCTGCGGGATCTTGGGTTTGAGCTCGGCCGGCTCAAGACCGGCACGCCACCGCGTCTTCGCCGCGCGAGCATCCGATGGAATGAACTGCCGCCGCAGGATGGCGATGCGAGCCCTATTCCCTTCAGCGATCTGACGTCGCGCGACCAGAGTTGTACCGAATCGTCGCCGACTGAGTTTGCCGCCGAGTGGCGGTCGCTTGATGACGACACTGCAGGGCACGGCAATCTCGCCGCCAATCGCGAGACAACAACGCAGCTGTTGGACGCTTGGGCCGCACGCGGCTTCGTCGCGCCTTTCCCACTGTTGCGACAGGTCGAGTGCCGCCAGACGAACACGAATGCGGCCGCCCACGACGCGATCCGCTCGAATCTGCATCGGGCCCCGATGTACAGCGGGCAGATCGAGTCCGTCGGCCCGCGTTATTGTCCGTCCATCGAAGACAAAGTCGTTCGATTCAGCGAGCGTGCCGAGCACGGGGTGTTTCTTGAACCCGAGTCGCTCCGCGACGACTGGGTCTACTGCAACGGCATTTCGACCAGTCTTCCCGCCGACGTGCAGGATGTGATCGTCCGCTCGATGCCCGGATGCGAACGAGCCGAGGTGCTTCGGTACGGCTACGCCGTCGAGTACGACATGGTCCGCCCGCACCAGATTCTGCCCACCGGCATGACCCGACGCGTCGAGGGGCTCTTTCTCGCGGGTCAGATCAACGGCACCAGCGGCTACGAGGAAGCCGGAGCCCAGGGGCTTGTCGCGGGTGCGAACGCAGCACGCCTGGTGATGGGGCTGGGCGAGTGGGTGCTTGGACGCGATGAGGCGTACATCGGCGTGCTGATGGATGACCTCGTGTGCAAGACGCCCATCGAGCCGTATCGCATGTTCACAAGCCGCGCCGAGCATCGGCTGCTGCTGCGTGCCGACAACGCACCGGATCGGCTTGGACGAATCGCCGAAGCGATGGGCTTGTGGGGGCGGCACACGCTTGCCGCCCGCCGTGCATCCGCGATGCGCGAGCGTCGTGAGCAGATCGCAATGCTGAACGCCGCGATCGATGCAACACGCGTCGGCGGCGAACCGCTCGGAAAGGTCATCGTCCGCAGTGAGTACTCGCTCGTTCGTTTGCGCGAGGATCTCTTGCGCGACAGCTCGGAATCTCTCGCTCGTATTAATCCCGCCGTGTGGGACACGGTCTGGGCCGATCGTCGCTATGAGCCCTTCGTCGTGCGTCAGCGGGCCGAAATCAAGCGTCAGGCCGAACTCGAAGGGCGGCGAATTCCCGATCGCATCGACTTCGCAACGATCGACGGTCTGCGGGCCGAAGCAAAGGCGAGCCTCGCCAAGTTCCGCCCTCGCACCTTCGGCCAGGCGTTGCGGCTTGAGGGTGTCACCCCCGCCGACGTGACGCTGCTCGCGGTTCACGCGAAACGTGTGGCAGACCGAGGCTGACCCGCCCTGTCGATGGAACGCGGCTCGTCGCGGGCGACGTCAAGCGCAGCAACATCACACGCCCGCCGCCGCACGATCGAGATACCACTCATTGATCTCCGCGTGTACAAGTGCCGTCGGCGGGACGGTGGTTTCATGCGGGCGCGTGCCCTCCAAGAAGCCGCGTCTCGCTTCGCGCACACGCGCGAGCATTTCCCGTTTCTCCTCGCCCGCGATCACCAGAAGCGCGTGGCTGCTCGCCTGAATCGCATCAAATGTGATTGTGACACGCTCAGCGACCGGAGACGTTGGGGGCGCGAGCACTGCGACAGCAAGATGCCCGTGATCGCGAGCGAAGTCTCGTCCCGGGAACAGCGACGCCGTGTGCCCGTCCGTGCCCATGCCCAGCAACACCAGGTCAAACAGCGCCCCTCCACGAGCCAACGCCCGCAGCAGTGTCTCATACGCCTCCGCCGCGGCCTCGGAACCGATCTCGCCCCGCATCGTGTGGACGTTGGACGCTGGCAGGGGTACTTGGAAAATCATCGCTTTCGCGGCGGCCCCGGCGTTGCTGTCCGCGTGCGTCGCGGGCACGCAGCGTTCGTCGCCCCAGTACACATGCACGCGTGACCAGTCGATGCCCCGACCCGCCTCGCCCGCGAGCAGTTTGTACATCGCAAGGGGAGTGCTTCCCCCTGCGAGCGCGACATGGAACGATCCGCGCTTTCGGATCGAGAGCGCCGCCAGTTCGCCGAAGCGATCCGCCGCGGCGCGGGCCAGCGCGGCGGGATCATCAAACACGCGCACGATGTCATGTGGACCAAACTCGGGCGAGACTGAATGTGTGGGTTGGCTCACGCGGCGATGGTATCAGCGCACGCGGATCAGCACACCAGCGAGGTGCCCTACGCGCACTCCGAGGAACGCCCGCTCGACCTCCGAGTCTGATTCGTGTATTCTGACTGCCTCGCCATCGCGTGCTGTTCTTGGCCCACTTTGGGAACCCGTCATGATGCTTTCCGCTCGACCGTTCGCTCCATTGCTCGTGCTCGCTGTGGCGACTGTGTTCATGCTCCCATGCCGTGCGCAGGCTCAAGGTTCCGCAGTCGCTCAGCCTGCGGATACGGTGCCTGCCGAATCCAAAACGTCCGACAAGGTTGACAACGCCGACAAAAAGGACGACAAGCCCAAGTGGGACGTGAACAACCCGCCGGGCCCCTCTCGCACCGTCAACCTCGACGTCACCAGCGGCACATGGATGTCGCTCGACATCTCGCCCGACGGCAGGACCATCGTCTTCGATCTGCTCGGCGACCTCTACACCATCCCGATCACCGGCGGCGAGGCCACGCCCATCACCAGCGGCATGGCATGGGATTTCCAACCCCGCTTCTCGCCCGACGGTTCTCGCATCGCCTTCACCAGCGATCGCGGCGGCGGCGACAACATCTGGACCATTCCCGTGGGTGGCTCCAAAGACGGCCGCGACGCCAAGCAGATCACCAAGGAGTCGTATCGCCTGCTCACGCAGCCGATCTGGACGCCCGACGGCCAGTACATCATCGCCCGCAAGCACTTCACCTCCCGCCGCTCCCTCGGCGCGGGCGAGATGTGGCTCTATCACGCCAGCGGCACCGCGACCGACGGCGTGCAGATGACCGCCAAGCCCACCGATCAGAAGGACGTCGGCGAACCATCGCTCAGCCCCGACGGCAAGTTCCTCTACTACTCGTGGGACGCAACGCCCGGAGGATCGTTCGAATACAACAAGGACTCCACCGGCCAGATATTTATCATCTCTCGTCTCAATCGCGAGACCGGCGAAGTCGAACCGTGGATCACCGGACCCGGCGGCGCGTGCCGCCCCGTGCCCTCGCCTGACGGCAAACGGCTCGCCTTCGTCCGTCGTGATCGCTACGAGACATGCCTCTTCGTGCAGGACATCGCCTCGGGCTTGGTCCGCAAGGTCCGCAGCAACCTCGAACGCGACATGCAGGAAACATGGTCCGTCCACGGCGTCTACCCCGCCTTCGCGTGGACGCCCGACAGCGCCGACGTCGTCCTCTACGCCAAGGGCCACATCCAGCGCGTCAACATGACCAGCGGCGAATCCAAGGAGATTCCCTTCCACGTCAAGGACACGCGCAAGGTCATGGACGCGGTGCGCTTCCCCATCGACGTTGCGCCCAATGAGTTCGACGTCAAGATGGTGCGCTGGGCGGAGGTCTCGCCCAAGGGTGACTTTGTTGTTTATCAGGCGCTCGGGCATCTTTACATCCGCGCGTTGCCCGAGGGTGAACCGCGCCGCCTGACGACGCAAAACGAACACTTCGAGTTCTGCCCCAGTTGGTCGCGCGACGGCTCGTCCATCGTCTTCGTCACCTGGCACGATGAACTGATGGGCTCGATCCGCACCGTCAACGTCGCGAATGGCACGATGGTGGCGGAAGAGCGAGTCCTCACCCAGACGCCCGGCGTGTTCGTTGACCCGGTCATCAGCCCCGACGGCAAGACCATTGTCTTTGGCAAGATATCCGGCGGGTTTCTGCTGCCGCCGCTCTTTGGCAAGGATCCGGGCGTCTATCGCATCCCCGCCGCAGGCGGCGACATGACACGCATCAGCACCAAGGGCACCAACCCCCAGTTCGGCGCGTCGTCCGATCGCGTCTACCTGACCTACGCGCAGCCCGACAAGGAAAACGACAACACTTCGTTCATCAGCGTGCCGCTCGAGCCGGTCTTCGCCGCCACGACTCACGCCAACGGCGAAACCACGATCGCCAGCAGCTCCAACGGCACCGAGTTCCGCATCTCTCCCGACGGCAAATGGCTGGCCTGGGCCGAGAAGTTCAACGTTTATGTCTCGCCGCTGACACCCACCGGCAAGCCGATGAACCTCGGCCCCAAGAGCAACGCGATCCCAGTCGCGCAAGTCACCAAACACGCGGGCGCGTTTCTGCGCTGGTCGGGCGATTCGAGCCGCGTGTACTGGACGCTTGGGCCGGAACTCTTCACCCGCGACCTCGCCGATTCGTTCGCGTATCTGCGAACGATCTCGCGTGATGAAGTCGGCAACGCCATCGACCCCAAACTCCCCGACGCGCCCGTGAATGGCATCAACATCGCGTTCAAGACCAAGGCCGACGTGCCCCGCGGCAGCATCGCCTTCACCAACGCACGCGTGCTGACGATGGCCGAGGCTCCCGCGTCAGGCAGCAATGCGACCGACAACGGCATCATCGAGAAAGGAACGATCATCGTCGAAGGTAATCGCATCGTCGCGGTCGGCCCTGGCGCGAGTGTCAAAGTGCCCAGCGGCGCGAAGGTGATCGACTGCGAAGGGCGCACCATCACGCCGGGCTGGATCGACGTGCATGCCCACGGTCCGCAGGGACAGGATGCGATCACGCCGCAGCACAACTGGGGTCGTTACGCCGACCTTGCGTTCGGTGTGACAACAGTCCATGACCCATCCAACGACACCGAGTTGATCTTCGCCGCCAGCGAACTACAGAAGGCGGGCAAGATCGTGCAGCCGCGCACGTTCAGCACAGGCACGATTCTTTACGGCGCGTCGGGCTCCTTCCGCGCCGAGGTGAACTCGCTCGACGACGCGATCTTCCACCTGCGCCGGATGAGGGCGGTCGGCGCGTTCAGCGTCAAGAGCTACAACCAGCCGCGCCGCGACCAGCGCCAACAGGTTCTCGAAGCCGCCCGTCAACTTCAGATGATGGTCGTCCCCGAGGGTGGCTCGCTCTACCAGCACAACATGACGATGGTCGTCGACGGCCACACCGGCGTCGAGCACACGCTCCCGGTCGAAGCCGTCTACGACGACATCCTGCAACTCTGGCCCGCGACCGAGGTCGGCTACACGCCCACGCTCGTCGTCGGCTATGGCGGCTTGGGGGCAGAGCAGTACTGGTGGGCACACATGGACGTCTTCAAGCACGAGAAACTGCTGACATTCACGCCGCGCAGCGTGGTTGAGCCTCGCACCCGCCGCCGCGAACTCGCGCCCGACATGGACTACAACCACATCCGCATCGCCGCACTCGCCAAGGCCCTCAACGATCGCGGTGTGGGCGTGCATCTTGGCGCGCACGGCGAGATGGCCGGCCTGGCGTCGCAGTGGGAGTGTTGGTCGTTTGTCCAGGGCGGCATGCTGCCGATGCAGGCGCTGCGATGCATGACGATTCAGGGGGCCGAATACCTTGGCCTGGACAAGGACATCGGCTCGATCGAAGCCGGCAAACTCGCCGACCTCGTCGTGCTCGATCGCGATCCGCTCGTCGACATCCACAACACCGACAGCGTGAAGTACACGATGCTCAACGGACGCCTCTACGACGCGGCGACGATGAATCAGATCGCACCCGACACCGTGAGCCGCCCGCCGTTCTACTTTGATCGCATCATCGGCTCGCTGGGGCAGACGGGCTCGCTGGGTTCGTGCGCCGGTTGCGGCCTGCCCGGGCACGGCGGAATGAGCGGAACCGACAACGCCGTGCCGGAGATTCCGTACGTGCGGGCGCAGGGATACCGCTGAAAAACATTGGATGGCTGAACGTGTGTGTCGTGCGAATGCGGCGGCTCAGTCGGCGCGGGAGCCTTACTGTCGCTCTCGCACAACTCCCTTGCCCTTGACGATCTCGCCGATGACGTAGACCGTCTCGCCGAGTTTCTCGAGTTGCTCCTTCACCGACTCGGCGAAGGCGGGGCGGACGATGACGCAGTAGCCGATGCCGAGGTTGAAGACTTGCTTCATCTCGGCGTCGTCGATCCTGCCGTGCTTCTGCAGGAACGAGAACACGGGCGGCACGGGCCACGTCGAGCGATCAATGATCGCGTCGCATCCCGGCGGAATGCTGCGCACGAGGTTGTCGGCCAGCCCGCTGCCGGTGATGTGGGCCATGCCGCTGATGACGTGCTTCACCTTGTAGTTGCGTTGCAGGCGGACGATCGAATCAGCGTAAATGCGTGTGGGCGTGAGCAGCACCTGGCCGAGCGTTGGCAAGGCCACCCCGCTCCCGACTCCTGTCTTGGACGGCTTCTCGTTCTTGCTCACTTTGGTGCCAGTCTTCGTGGGCGTGGCCTTGCGTCGCCCTCGCGATTTCGCCGTCGGCAGCACATCCTCATACACGCGATGCAGGTCAAGCCCCGCGTGGGCGACGACCTTGCGCACGAGGCTGTAGCCGTTCGAGTGAATCCCGCTGCTGGTCAGACCCAGCACCACATCGCCGGGTTGAACGCGCGTCGGGTTCACCGCCCGAGCCAGTTCGACCACGCCCACACAAAAGCCCGCGAGGTCAAAGTCGCCCTTGGCGTACACATCGGGCATGTTGGCCGTTTCGCCGCCCAGCAGGGCACACCCGGACATCTCACAGCCAGTCGCGATGCCGTCGACGATCGCGTGCAGCATCTTCTTGTCGACGGTGGGCACGGCGATGTAATCAAGGAAGAAGAGCGGCTCGGCGCCCTGCACGATTAGGTCGTTCACGTTCATCGCGACCAGATCAATGCCGACGGTGTTGAACACGCCCACGTCGGCGGCCAGTTTCACCTTCGTGCCAACGCCGTCGGCGCACGCCACCAGCACCGGGTCCTTGTAGTTACGTTTGAACAGTTTCTCGTTGAAGTCGAGGCGAAAAAGCCCCGCAAACCCGCCGGGGTTGGCGATCACGCGCGGGCCGAAGGTCCGTCGCATCACCGAACCGAGCGAGTCGGTGAACGAGTCCTTTTCATGGATGTCCACGCCGGCGGCGGCGTAGGTGAGACCAGTGGTGGAGTTCATGGGCTTCGCCATAGTTCGGAGGGTAGCGAGTCGCTCGGACCCAGGGCGTTGAGCCGCTTGAGTGCGGCATACGCCGCCTGCCGCACCGCGACCGAGGAACTCGGGTCGTAGAGGGCTTCGCGGATGGCGACGGTTGCGCGAGGGTCGTCTTGGAACCAGTACGTCACGCTGTCGATTAGCCGAATCGTCAGCGACTCGGGCTCAACCGCGAGCGAATAGGATCGCCCGTCTGTGAGTATGGGTCTGCATGGGATACTGACGACAACGCACCGAGCCTTCGGAGAGATGGCCCACCCACATTCGAACGTGTTCCCAACCTCTGTCGCCACGCGTTTTCATTCCTCGCGCGTGCTCCGACGCGCCGTCCTACGATCGCGTCCCCCGATCCCACGCCCCGGTTCGTGTCGGTCGGTCACACGAGAATCCTTGGAGAAGCACCGATGGCGAGCCGTCTGTTTACGTCTGAATCCGTCTCGATGGGCCACCCCGACAAAGTCGCCGACCAGATATCTGACGCGATTCTGGACGCGATGATCGTCGACGATCCCTACTCACGCGTCGCGTGCGAGACGCTGTGCGCCACCGGCCTCGTCGTTGTCGCCGGCGAAGTAACCACCCGCACCTACGTCGACATCCCCGAACTCGTCCGCCGCACCGTCCGCGAGATCGGCTATACCAGCGGCGACATGCGTTTCGACGCCGAGTCGTGCGCGGTCCTCGTCGCCCTGAACAAGCAGTCGGCAGACATCGCCATGGGCGTTGATCGCGAGGGTGCGGGCGACCAGGGCATGATGTTCGGCTTCGCGTGCAAGGACACGCCCGAGCTGATGCCCCTGCCGATCCAGTTGGCCCATCGTCTCGTCGAGCAGCAGGCCTCGATTCGCCGCGAGAATCGCGTCACTGGCCTCCGGCCTGACGCCAAGAGCCAGGTCACCGTTGAATACGAGAACGACCGCCCCGTCCGCGTCGACACCGTCGTCCTGTCGACACAGCACGACCCCTACTGGAACGAGCGTCAGGGCGACCTCAAGAAGGAAATCGTCGAGCATGTGCTCAAGCCCGTGCTCAAGGAGTGGTGGAACCCCGGCATCACGGTTCACGTGAACCCCACCGGCCGCTTCGAGATCGGCGGACCGCACGGCGACACCGGCCTCACGGGCCGCAAGATCATCGTCGACTCCTACGGCGGCATGGGCCGCCACGGCGGCGGCGCATTCAGCGGCAAGGACCCGACCAAGGTCGATCGCTCCGCAGCGTACATGTCTCGCTACATCGCCAAGAACGTGGTCGCAGCAGGCTTGGCGGATCGCTGCGAAATCCAGCTTTCCTACGCCATCGGCGTCGCCGAGCCGACCAGCGTCTACGTCGACTGCTTCGGCACCGCCCGCGCCGACGAAGCCAAGATCAGCAAGGCGATCCGCGAGACCTTCAAACTGACGCCCCGCGGCATCATCGAGGCCCTCAGCCTCCGCACGCCGATCTACGGCGCGACCGCCAAGCACGGCCACTTCGGCCGCGCTCCTGGCCAGATCACCTACAACGGCAAGAAGTTCGACGCGTTCACATGGGAGCGCACGGACAAGGCTGAGCAGCTCAAGAAGCTCTGCATGTAATGCTTTCGGCGGGCAGTTCGCCGCCCGTTCACGAATCAGCGCACCGAGGCCGGCATCGCGCCGGTCTCGGTTGTTTTTGACGGCGACGTCGTGCCTGAGCGATGCGTCCTCCATCGCGACGTGCTCCGTGCGCATAGTGTTTCGGGTCACTCGCCATGGTTCTCACCGACGGAGCCGAGTCATGCCGGTGCGTATGGAGTTGTCGCGGATTTTGATCCGCGAACTCAACGACATGCAGATCATCGAACTTCGGGAAGTCCCCGAGGACGTCGATGCTGCGCCAGCGCCGACCACCGGCGCGGAACTGCGTTCCTTCCCCATCGTCATCGGGCTGCCCGAGGCCCAGGCGATCGAGCGCAGGATCAAAGGTGTCACCATCAAGCGGCCGCAGACTCACGACCTGCTCGCCAGCGTCATTTCGACCCTCGGCGGCGAACTCCGCTCCATCACCATCACCGATCTCAACGAGCACACTTTTTTCGCGACGCTCGACATCAAACTGGCCGCGGACAAGCCCGGCGGCGGCGAAATGGTCCACGTCGACTCTCGCCCCAGCGACGCAATCGCGCTCGGCGTCGCCGAGGGCGTGCCGATCTTCGTGGCCGAGCATGTGCTCGAGAGTGCCCTTCGCGAGGACCCGATCGGCGATAACACCGACGCCGACGAAGAGGCGGACGAAGACGCCGACGACGAGAAGAACGAGTGAGCGGCGGATCGGAACACTCTGACCCGCGCGACCCGCTCGTGCTCCCCAGCGCGTACCTCACCGACGACGTGCCCGGCATCGGTGGCGTCATCAAGCAGCGCCCTGAGGATTTTCTCGTCGAAGAACTGCCGCTCTACGAGCCCGGCGGCGAGGGCGAGCACATATATCTGTTGATCCAGAAGCGTAATCTCTCGACGTTTGATCTCGTCGACATCCTCGCTCGCCACTTCGGCGTTCATCGAAAAGCGATCGGCTATGCGGGGCTCAAGGACAAAGTCGCCGTCACGCAGCAGGTGATGTCGGTGCATGTCCCGGGACGCAAAGTCGAGGACTTTCCATCCATCCGCCACGAGCGTCTGCAAGTGCTATGGGCGGAGATGCACGCCAACAAGCTCCGCATCGGCCACCTGCGCGGCAATGGGTTCTCCATCCGCATCCGCGCCGTCGAGCCGACCGCCGTCGTTCGCGCTAAGCGCGTGCTCGAGCGACTCGCTGCGACCGGCGTCCCCAATCGCATAGGCGAGCAGCGATTCGGACACCTGATGAACAACCACCTCATCGGTCGCGCGATGATCAACAGCGACTTCAATCAGGCGATCGATGAGCTGCTCGGCGAAAACGCTCTTGCACGCGACACCGAACGCGAAGCCCGCGCGTTCTACGCACGCGGCGAGTTTCAACGCGCGCTCGAAGCGATGCCCAACCACCGCCGCACTGAACGACGCGTGCTTGCGGGGCTCGCACGCGGTGCATCGCCCAAGGGCGCGATGCTTGGTCTCGACGAGGCGACCCGAAAGTTCTATCTGACCGGCTTGCAATCCGCCGCCTTCAACGCGGTGCTGGATCATCGCATGGCCGCTGGAACATTCGACCGGCTCGTCGTCGGCGATCTGGCGTTCAAGCACGAAAACCGCGCCGTGTTCGCAGTCGATGACGCGGTACTGAGCGATGCCGATACGCCGCGCCGCCTGCGCGAGTTTGAGATCAGCCCCTCGGGCCCGATGTGGGGTGGGTCGATGATGCGAGCCGCCGGCGAGATCGACGCGACTGAGCAGACCGCCCTCGCCCGCTTCGGTGTCACCCTCGACGCTCTGAACGCCTTTGACGAGCGCACCACGCATCTTCTCGAAGGCCAGCGCCGCCCGCTGCGTGTGCCGCTTTCGAATCCCGATGTTGAGGGTGGCGTCGACGAGCATGGCTCGTTTGTCCGCGTTGGGTTTGAACTGCCGCGAGGCTCGTTCGCGACTGTTGTGCTGCGCGAGATCATGAAGCCGCAACCCGGTGACGAACCCGGCGAGGGCGACACGGAGGAACGTGCGTGAGCGTGCGATGCGTCTGCTTCGACATCGGCGGCGTGCTGGTGCGCATCTGTCGCAACTGGTCCGAGGCCTGCGCCGCCGCGGGTCTTGAGGTGCGAGGCCACACCGCCGACACTGACTGGGCCGGCCGCCGTCGCGGCGTCGCCCGCGACTTCAGCGAAGGTCGCATCGGTGTCCAAGAGTTCACAGCGCGGCTCGCTGCGGCGACCGAGAATCTCTACACCCCCGTCGAAGTGCTTCGCATCCACAACGCATGGATGCTCAGCGAGTACGACGCCATCCACACACTGATGGACCGCCTGCTTTCGACGCCCGGCATCGACACCGGCATTCTCAGCAACACCAACGACCTGCACTGGCGACGCAGCGCCGAGTTCGATGGGCTGCGAGCCTTTCCGATCATGTACCGCCCGCGCCATCGCCACGCGAGTCACCTGCTTGGCCTGATGAAGCCGGATGAACGCATCTATCGCGAGTTCGAAAAGCACTCTCGCTTCAACGGCGACGCGATCTTGTTCTTCGATGATCTGGAAGAGAACATCGCCGCCGCCCGAGCCTGCGGCTGGCGCGCCGAACTCGTCGATCACACCGGCGACACCGCCGCTCAGATGACTCGACACCTCATCGCGCACGCCGTGTGGAAGGCGTGAGCACCGCATCCAGCCCGGGCACGCGTGCTGCCGCTCCCTTGCTCAGCAGTACGGCGACGGATGGAACGCCTGCGCGATCCGCGGCGATCTGCACCGCCGCGGCCTGAGTGCGAGAGAGACCAACGCCCCGGGCCAGCCGCGAAAACGCAACTTCGCCCGCGCGACGCATCATGTTTTGGCGCCATACCAGCAGCACCGCCCCCGCAACAAAAACAGCAACCAAGGCGGCCAGCACGCACCACCAGAGCAGCGGGTCTTGCCACCAGGCGGGGGGCAGCGGGTCGCCGGTGTAGAGCGTGATCGGGACGCGCGGCGTCATGCGTTCGCCTCCTCACTTGCACCGACAACGCAGAGTGCGCCGCGAGCCCGCCGACGAACGCGATCATCATCGTCATGGTTCGCAAGTCGGGCGAGCATCGCCGCGAGGTGCCGTCGCTGGCTCTGCCTCATCGACTGCGCCGGCGTACGCGATCCAAGCCATGCGCCAGCGAGCCGATGCTCGGCACGCTCATCTCGCAACATCGCGTCAAGTGCAGAAAACGCGTCGCCCGCATCGGTGCTCATGGGTGCCGCCCCGCGCGCGCCGACGCGGGCCGCGAGCAACGCGCGGATCGCCGTCGACCGAACGCGATGGTGGGGGTCGCTCTTGAGTTCAACGAGCGTGCCATCGTTTGGCGCGTGGTGCAGCAGAGATCCCGCCGCGTTGGCCCTGACGCGTGGGTCCGCGTGCCCGAGCGTGGCACGCAGCGGGCGATCATCGTCCAGAAGCCCTGCGGCCACTTCACCCATCGCCGCCGCCGCCGTCGCCACCGCGCGCGCATCAGGCACACTGAGAACACGCGAAAGCTCCGTGTGCAACTCGCTCTGCAGCCCGAGCCGGCGAATCGCCAAGACAAGCCCGGCCATGAGTTCGGCGGGCGCGACACCAAGGCGTTCACGAAGCATCGCGATGGTGCCCGTTCGATCCGCCGCAAGCCGACGCCGCAGCCGCAACATCCCGCGTGTGGTCGCCGGGTCAAACGCCGCGAACCGCTCGAACTCTTGGGTCGCGATCTCACGCACGCTCGCGTGCGGCGAACGCCGCAACCGCATCCACAGACGTTCCTCGTCCTCGCTCGGGTCCAGATCATCGCCGATCCCTGAGGCTCGCAGCGCGGCCGACCGCGCGATCAAAGCATCGGCGTCCAGCGCGAACTCCAGCACGCCGCGCGGCGACATCGCCCGCACGCACGCGTGCCGCGAGAGCAGGTCCGGTTCGTTGATCGCCGCCGCGAACAGATCATCACGCGTCTTCGCCGGCGGGCGTGTGTGCTCGATGAAGCGTGGCAGACCGCGCCGCGCCGCGATACTCAGTTCATTCAAGTCCGATGGCACAGGCCACGGCGAGCCCTCGCGTTCCTCGGCCTTCGGGCGATGAAGTTGCCCGGGCCGTACCACGCCCAGCGCGCAAAGTCGCGCCGCGCGAGCCGGATTCAGCGTCAAGTGACTCGCCGCGAGCACGCACTCATGATCCTGCACGCCCGCAGCCCGACTCAGTCGATCCGCCGCCGCGTTCGCAAACGACGGATTCGTCAGCCACTGCCACGCCCGCTCGCGCGCGATCGGCAAGTGCGTCCAGCGCAGGAATCCCTTCATCGCGACGTGGGCGGGAGTGTCTCCGGTTGCCAGCCACAACGCCAACGCCGGGTTCGCCGCCACGCGCTCGGGCGTCGCCAGCGCGAGCATCGCGACCAACGTCGCTTTCCGTTCACCAGAGGCCAGCGTGTCAAGTGCCGTCAGCACCACGCGCTCGACATCCGCCGCCGCGAACGGCTGCGGTTCGAGCGGCCGTCGGCCCGCGCTGGCACCAAGCGACGCCCGCATCGCGTCGAGCCCCGCGTGCGGATTCACGCGCGCAACGAGTTCAAGCAGTACATCCTCCGCCGCGGCCGCGACACCCGCGTGCGAATCGTTCAGCAGCGGCGCAAGCAGCAGCCACTTCGGCGGCTCCACCGCCTGCACAATGAACGATGCCGCCCCCGTTCGCACCGCGTGCGATTCGTCGCTCGCGAGCAACGCGGCGTACTCGCTCCATCCACCCAGCGCCGCCGTGGCGGATCGCACCTGCGCGGACAAGCGAGGCCACGCCTGTGCCACAATGCGCCGCGCGAGCATGGCGGTCTGGGTCGAACTCGGTCGCCACTGCCTCGCCACATGCGACGCGATCGCTCGCAATCGTGACGGAAAACCGCGCCCCGAAAAAGCCCTAGCCTCACTGGAGGCGATCAGATCCAGCAACTCAACCGCGAGCCACTCGACCTCGTTTGGTGTTGCAAAGGGCAGGGTTTGGCCGATGGCCTCAGTCCGCAGCCAAGCAGGTAAACCCCGCAAGGTCTTGGAGATAGAACCGAAGTGTTCAGAAACCCTTGACATGAGCGTGAAGATTCGGTCAACTGGAGTATATCGAAATACCGGACCTGCTCGCGACCAGCCCTTTGGGGGGCCAATAGGTTGGGGACAACGGCGAGAAGGTAGCATATCTTGGGGTGGTCCGGGGCGGAACTCCGGGCGACCGCCGGATAGGCCGGGAGGGCGGGCGAGCGTGGCCCGTGTTCTCGATCGGTATTGGAGCGGTCGGCGTCGGGTCGGGCATCTCTCGTGGGCGGCTGCGGCGTTCGCGGCCAAGTTGCTTGGCTTGCGTCCAACAGAAAGGGGTTGATCTCACTCCCGTGAAGACCGACTTTCCCCGACGGTCCGAAGGATCGGCCGCCGGGGGGACGCTCTGGACGTGTTGGCATGGATTGCCTTCGGTGCACGTCTGAAGCGACAGAGGTGATCGGCGCAACGCACACGACGCGTGGCCCCAGCGCCGATCGGGCGGACTCCGTGCAAGAGACTGCTATCGCAATGAATCTGCGGCGCGAACTTGCGGCTGCTCCAGGACGTTCGAGCCCCGCACGCCGTGCGAGAACCACCGATGAACCATTCCACCAAGACCAACTGCCTTCAGACCTATCAGACTGTGCTCTACGGGCGGGCCCTGCATCCCGAAATCTTCGGCGTCAAGGGGCGCCGCGTGTTTCGCCAGGGGGCCTATGAACTTGAAATCTGGATGATGCCAGGCTCCCACCTGCTCCGCTTCGAGCACAAAAACCTCTGCGCGGCCGAACTCGTCACCGACGCCGAGAATCTCCCTCAGGACGGCGGCGTCATTTCGGCCGCCCCGTGTCTCGGCGAACGCGAGTACGAGTACGAGTTCGAGAACGCTCGCGTCATCTACATGAACACGGTCCAGACCGAAACGCTGGCCGACAACATCTACGACGCGACCTATGAGGAGATGCTCGAACTGGCCGCCGAGTCCAAGGCGTTACTCCACGAGTGGGAGGACGATGCTGGCCGGTGCCTCAGCCTCGTCGATGTCCAAGCCCTTCACAACCAGGTGCACGCCCAGGCGTATCACCTCCAGGCCAGCGGCGGTGTCGTGCTCCGAACGCAGTCCATCTTCGAACTCCGCTGATCAGGTCACACAACGAGTTTCCCTCTCCAAGGCCCGCGAATCGTCGCGGGCCTTGCTCTTTGGGGGATGTCACGCTTGCCCCGATTGGCGTCTCGCAGTATTTTGAAAGAAATCCGGAGTTGTCGGGGTTGGTCCGGGAACACGCGGGCGGCTGGACGCGAATCGAGCAACGCGACGCACTCGCGTCGGCGTGACCGCAGTCAGTCTCGTCCGATCCGGTGTGGGCCGACGTCGGGTTCAAGTGAGACTTGGCGACAGCGAAGATCGAGAGGAAGTGTGCGATGCTGGGGAGTCGCGCGTTCACAACGATGCTCATTGCGGACAGTGCTGGTTTGGCTCTCTGCGAAGAGCGTTCGCCGCCGACATTCATCGCGCATGGCGCAGGCGGAAGAGGCTCTGCTATTCATCTCTGTGGCCACATCTACATGAACCTCAAGACGGGCGAACGTCGAGCGACGGCATTTGAGGCGCGGGCCGGGCCCGATCTGTGGAACAACGACGACGGTGGCGTGGTCGGAAACTTCTTCTACGGGGTCGACCGTCCAACGCGCGCGCCCACTGACCCGCGCCCGAGATTCGGTGCCAGCGTCAACTGCGTTGGTGATCTCCGGCATCCCATCGGGCAAGGCACGGCCATTGATGGCGTCGGTTTCGGCACCGCGACCGTTGGTATCAATTCGACCGACACAGTCCGCCACGCCACCGCTGGCTTCGACATGCACCTTTTTTTCTACAACAACGACGACGCCAACGGCACGTCACCCGACACACGAGCCACGTTTGTCCGACACATCAAGGTCGCAGACGTGCCTGGCGAAGAGGGGACCGGCAACGCATGGGCTTTCACCGTTGATCTTGCCGGCGGGGATGAGTTCGAGTCGACGTATCTGGTACTCGCCGGGCCCACCTTTCCCTGCGGCTTGGGCGATTTCAACGGCGACGGGTTTGTCGACTTCACGGACTTCGACGACTTCGTGGCGGCATTCCAGGCTGGCGATCCGAGCAGCGACTTCAATGCGGATGGCTTCTTGGATTGTTCTGACGTTGACGAGTACGTCGCCGTGTTTGAAACTTGCATCTGAGCAAGAAGAAGGAGGAGTAACGCATGCTTCGGTCTTCCATCGAGTCACGCTTTGTCGCCGTCGCTTCACTCGTGCTGAGCGCCGGTCTTGGTCACGCCGGGCCCACCCGTCTCTACATCAACGGACAGACCGGCGAGCGCGTCGTGCTTGAGTACGGCCCACGCGGCGGCTCGGAACTTTGGGCCAATGACGATGCCAGCGGCTTCTTCTATGGCATCGACCGCCCCACCCGGGCCACCACCGACCCGCGCCCGCGTTTCGGCGGCACCGTGAACACAGTTGGCGACATTGCCGGGCCCAGTGGCGTCGGACCTCGCATCGGCTCGGTCGAGTTCAGTTACTCGACGGCGGGCATCCGTTCGACCGCCGCGACGCCGCCGTCGTGCGCCGGCTTCGACCTCGTCGGGTTCTTTTACGCCAACGACAATGCCAATGGCGGCACCCCTGACACTCGTGCGACACCCATCGCGAGTTTCCGTATTCGTGACATCCCCGGCGAAACCGGCACGCAGAACGCGTGGATCGTGACGTATGACCTGCCGCACTCGGAGCAGTTCACGATCAGCGGGAGCGACCTCGACGGCGACGGGCGTTTCGACTTCGGCTGGGGCATCGGCTTCATCCAAGGCCAGAGCCTCACAAACGGCGTCAACTCCGTCAAGGGGCAGACCTCGGTTGCGCTCGTGACGCCCGGCAATGTCCCCGGCTCGGCGTAAACGTCGATCGGCGTGCCCGATCGCCTTCACTGGTACAGTGCGATGACGTTTGACGCCTCCGGCAACCCGAAATCGCGTGACCATCAAGCGTTTGTGCAGAGCGCGGGCGGCGCGCTCTCGCAGTACATGTCGCCCTATCTCGTGCTCTACGGCACATGCGGCGGCTGCCCCGCCGACTTCAACGCCGACGGGTTCCTTGACTTCACCGATTTTGACGACTTTGTGAATGCGTTTGAATCCGGCAATGCCTCCAGTGATTTCAACGGCGACGGATTCCTGGACTTCACCGACTTCGATGACTTCGTGGGCGCGTTCCAGATCGGCTGCGATTGCTGACCCGGTTCATGCGCTGGCGAGAGCGGTGTCACAAGTGCCACAGTTATGGATTCGGCAGGTGGCATCGAAGTCAAGAAGCCGATCCCGCGCCATCGAAGTCCGCTTCGGACTTCGATGCTCCCGGCATGTGTCCCCAACCCGGCAGCGTGAAGCGTTCAGGCGACGACGGCCTCGGCCAGCGGAACGGCTGGCACTATGACATCAACGGGTCAAATACGGTCGACTCCTCCGACCCGTGGGTCTGGTTTGTCCACGACGACCGCTGGCGGCAGGTCGCGACCTTCCGCGGCAACGACACGAATCCCAAAGAACGCTTCGTCCACCACAACGCGGGGCTGGACGGCTTCGGCGGTTCCAGTTACATTGACAGTGTGATACTCGCCGATCGCAACCAGATGAATGGCACGACTGATACGCCTTGGGCGGACGCGGCGGCCGACGGCACCTGCGAGACGCGGACTTACCTGCTCCAGAACTGGCGGGCCGACACCAGCGTGCTGATGAAGGCGACCAGCGGCGGCGGCGTGGTGCTGCAGCGGATCAAATACAGCCCGTACGGCACGCCCGAGCGTCTCTTTGGCATTCAGGACTTCAACAAGGACGGG
>Ga0164290_1000454_pt1 | contig 132197 bp, 124 predicted proteins | sample Micstemetagenome_FD_108782 | JGI IMG/M metagenome (GOLD analysis project Ga0164290, IMG submission 108782) | Contaminated culture microbial community from soil near Moab, Utah, USA - Microcoleus steenstrupii SON62 (Illumina Assembly) | ecosystem: Environmental > Terrestrial > Soil > Soil crust... | reverse complement strand
TGCCTCACTGTTACTAATACCTATTGTTGCTTACTCTAGCATAACCAAATCAAGCAGCCCCTTTTCTTTTGTCATGTAGTCTATCGCACTGCTGTACTTCCAATACCAAGGATCTGTAACAAATCCGGCAGTTACAGGATTCCAATGTAGATAATTTATTTTCTGGTTGAATACCGCATCGATAGCCAATAAAATAGGATGGTTTTCATGTTCCCAAAACTTAAACCTGACATTGCTGCTGCTCTTTTTTCCTTCTGCTTCGAACAGGTTCAGCAAATATTCACGCCTGCTTTCTTTTGGATTTTTAATAATAGCATCAATCAACTTCATAGCCGTAAAGCTTTTCATATTCTTTAATACAAGCGCCGGCTCCTGCTTGCCATGAAATGAACATATTAAGTGCAAATGATTGGTCATTAGTACCCACGCATGTATTGCTAATCCTTGATTTTGCTGACAAAAACGTATGCTGTCCATTAATATATCCCGGTAAATATCTCTTGTAAAAACATCTGCCCACCCTACAACTGTAGATGTGGTAAAATAAACACCATCCTTATCTGCAAAGCGGTATTTCGTACTCATATTTTGCATACCAAGTTACTAAACTAATTGCAACCTTTTAATGTTTGATAACTTAGTAACGAAAGGCAGCAGGTCGGGAGACCTGCGCCAGTGGGTAAATGCATATAGCTGTTGCAGCTATTACAATTAAGATCAGTATTCCACCATACCCACCTGCTCCGCCACTCACAGCCCAGGCCATCACAGGGATAAGAAGGACAAAAAAAATCACCGATGCTACCCCCCATCCATACGCATTACTCCCCTGCTCCTGCAGTTTTGCCATAAATGGCTGTAATCTTTGCTCATAGAAATCATCGAAATTTTTTATGCCTTCCACGCAGGAATATCTTTTAAAGGTTCTTTTGCATACAATTTAATAAAAGCCCGATAGTTTTACAGCATGAAATTTCAATCCATATTTCCCTATACCGGTGAACTGGTTGCCGAGTACGATGAAATGACTGATTCGGCTGTTGAACAATGCATCGCCAATGCAGCAAAGGCATTTACCACCTGGAGGCAATTAAGCTTTGCCAACAGGGCGGATGTATTGATACAAGTGGCTGCCATCTTACAACGGGATAAAGTACAACTGGCAGCGCTTGTTACCAATGAAATGGGAAAAGTAACAGCCGAAGCAATAGCTGAAATAGAAAAATGTGCTGCCGTATGTGAATACTATGCTGAACATGCAGAACGATTTTTACAAGATGAAACGCAGGAGGCTGGCTATCTCAAAAGCTTTGTTGCGTATGAACCTATTGGCGCTGTGCTGGGTATCATGCCCTGGAACTTCCCGTTTTGGCAGGTGTTCCGGTATGCTGCCCCAGTGTTAATGGCAGGCAATGTAACGTTGTTGAAACATGCGTCTAACGTTTGCGGTTGTGCTAAAAAGATCGAAAACATTTTTATAGAGGCTGGCGCACCTGCAGGTGTTTTTCAATCCCTGATCATTGATTCAGCAACCATCAAAAAAATATTGACCTATGATATTGTGCAGGCTGTAACATTGACCGGCAGCGAAGGGGCCGGCAGTGCTGTTGCTGCAATAGCTGGTAAAAACATCAAGAAGTCGGTACTGGAACTGGGCGGCTCCGATGCATTGATCGTTTTGCCGGATGCTGACATGAAAAAAGCAGCCACAACAGCTTTACAATCCAGGATGCAGAACGCAGGGCAATCCTGTATTGGCGCCAAACGTTTTATTGTACTTGAAAGCGCCCTGAATGATTTTATGAGTGAGATAAATACGGGTATTCAACATTACAAACAGGGAAACCCCTTTGATGCTGCCGTACAGATGGGACCCATGGCGAGACCAGACCTGGTGGAAACACTGCAACAACAAATGCAGCTATCCATACAAACTGGTGCAAGCTTACAATGGGGTGGTGAAACCAATGGCTGCAATTTTTCTCCTTCACTTTTATTGAATGTACAAAAAGGAATGGCCGCTTTTGACCAGGAAACGTTTGGACCCCTGGCGGTAGTGATACCGGCAAAAAATGAGGCTGAAGCCATCGCACTGGCCAATGCATCAGCATATGGATTAGGTGCCAGTATCTGGACAAAGGACCTGGATAAAGCTGTTGCCCTGGCCCGTAGTATTGAATGCGGAGCGGTGTTTATTAATTCACTGGTGAAAAGTGATCCCCGTATTCCTTTTGGTGGCATTAAAAGGTCGGGCTATGGAAGAGAGTTGGGGAGACATGGAATATTAGAGTTTATGAATGCGAAGACGATCGTGATCTCTGAATAGGGATTAAAGAAGGATGATATGATTGGTATGATTTTGACCGCAACCAAAAAAAAAAGCCGTCCCCTAAAAAGAGAACGGCTGTATATTACTAACCCAACCTGATGTCAATTTAACCTGCCTGCATTTCCAGGATCTTGGCCCTGATCTTGGCTTCGATCTCAGCTGCCATTTCGGGATTATCACGCAACAATTCTTTTACCGAATCCCGGCCCTGGCCCAATTTGTTGGCATCGTAGCTAAACCAGCTGCCACTTTTTTGCACCACGCCTAGCTCAACTCCCATATCGATGATCTCACCCATTTTAGAAATGCCTTCCCCGAAAATGATATCAAACTCTGCATTGCGGAAGGGCGGCGCCACTTTATTCTTTACCACTTTTACTTTTACCCTGTTACCGATTGCTTCATCACCATCTTTTATTTGTGCCATACGGCGGATATCCAAACGAACCGACGCATAGAATTTTAATGCATTACCACCCGTGGTTGTTTCAGGGTTACCAAACATCACCCCGATCTTTTCCCTCAACTGGTTAATAAAAATGCAGCAGCAATTTGTTTTGGAGATGGTGGCAGTGAGCTTACGCAATGCCTGGCTCATCAGCCTTGCCTGCAAGCCCATTTTACTATCACCCATTTCGCCTTCCAGTTCGCTTTTGGGAACCAGGGCTGCGACGGAGTCAATCACCACCACATCCAACGCCCCGGAAAGAATCAACCGGTCTGCTATTTCCAATGCCTGCTCACCGTAATCAGGCTGAGAGATCAATAAATTATCTATATCAACACCCAGTTTTTGTGCATAGTTGCTGTCAAATGCATGTTCCGCATCTATAAAAGCGCACATGCCACCTTTCTTCTGAGCTTCTGCTATTACATGCGTGGCGATCGTTGTTTTACCACTACTCTCTGGTCCGTATATTTCCACTACCCTTCCTTTTGGCAAACCACCAATTCCCAATGCCACATCCAAACCCAAGGACCCTGTTGAAATTACTTCTTGTTCCACATGTGGTTTATCACCCATCATCATTACCGAACCCTTACCAAAATCCTTGTCGATCTTGTCTATCGTTAGCTTCAGCGCCTTTAATTTTTCTACGTTACTCATGTTTCTTGTTTTTTAAAGTGATGTATCTGTTTTTGCGTAATAAATGTAATTGTTAAACCAAAGATAGGAGGTTTCTTTTATTCACACTAACAAAATTAGTATTTTTTTTGACAATTTTTTTAGTTGCCCGGTTTGGGTGCCACAGACTTGCCTGCCTGCCGGCAGGTTACACAGATAGACACAGATGAAAAACAAAGGGAAAAGGCAGTATTAAATAATTGTTACCAAAGTTTTTATCTATTGTATCCGGCTGGATAAGGTTTTATTTTATACCCTCAATTGTTCGTCTATGAAATGGGAAATGACCAATAACAAAAAAGCACTGCTGCAGGAATACCATCTTACCGAACAGGAAAACATCAAAGCGGTTGTAAAATATAACCCCGCCCACAGAAGTGCACGGATAACCATTGGCGATAAACACAGGCTGTTCTTTATAGAAAGTGCCGGTTCACTCACAGGCAAATACATCTTTAAAAACGAGTATGGGCTTACGGTGGGAATGATGAGCAATGACAAATGGGGGAAAGAAGGTACCGTATCTATAGAAACAAAAAAGTTTATCTACAAAATTAATAACAGCCCTTTGGCCGAACTCACTATTTATGATGGCGCCACCAACAAGGCCCTGGTAAGTTGCGGCCTGGCCACCGGCATCAATGGCACCTCACTTTCTCTTGCTCAGCAAACAAATAATGCAGACAGTAATTATCTTTTACTTGGCTTGTGCTGGTTTTTGTTTTTGCCTGTTGCAAAAGAGGCGCTGGTGGAATATGCTGCCTAATGTACCGGGATTACAGCTTCAGTAAAAACTATTTATTACAGCTTGTTTATTGAATCGTGAGATTTCCGTTTATTCGGAACTGCTTATCATTCTCCACTATAATTTCTGTTCCGGCAGGTACTGTTTGCTGCACATTTAAAATGCATTCACCGCTGGCAGCTGGCCGTATAATAATTTTACAGTTATTGGGCAAGATGGCAGGCGGCATTTTATTTGCCATCCAGTTGCTGGCAACATTCCAGTTACCATTGCCTGTAAAAGTATAATGAACCGGGCCACTTGACACGATCCTCAGCACCCTGCCATTGTTAAGGTTGATCGCATACAATTCTCCTTCCTCTGTTTCACCAAAGTCAACAATACCGCCTGGTAATACCACCTGGGTAGAAGTATCATAAGTATGGGCCACCGAATCAAATTTAACTTTATAAAACCTGCCCGATGTATAATCTGCCGCCAGGTAATATCCTTTTAAGTCAGGATACAATTCACCCCTGTACACATTACCACCGGTGATAGAACCAGCGGGGCCACCTGAGGGCGGCAATGCATAAGTATACACCGGGAATGTATAATTAGAAGCGGGGCCACATCCTGCACTGTTATAAGCAGTATTTCCTTCATAGCAGCGCCATCCATAGTTAATACCCCTGGTGGAATCGTAGCGGCGGTGATTCACTTCTTCAAAACGGTCTTGCCCAACGTCGCCGATCCACATATCATAATTCAGCCTGTCAAAACTCCAGCGGAAAGGATTGCGGAGACCATAAGCAAATATTTCATTGCCAAAAGGATTATCCGCCGGCACAGAATAGTATGGAGCCACAGAGCTGGTATCAACTGCAAAGCGAAGCATTTTGCCTAATAACACATTCGTGTTTTGTGCGTTATTCGGCACATCACCACTTCCACCACCATCGCCAGTAGAAAGGTATAGATAGCCTTCGGGACCAAAATGCAATTCCCCGCCGTTATGATTGGTGTTAGCAGGATGAGGAATGGTTTTTAAGATAACCCTTGATGCCACATCGGCACTATCCGGATTGGCACTGATGCGGTAACGGGCCAATTCAAGATCACCACCGCTGTTGGCATAATACACATACAAGAAACCATTGTTCCTGTAGTCGGGATGAAATGCGAGGCTAAGTAAACCCTGCTCCCCGGTGGTACTGATACCCGTAACTACCAAAAAATTTCTTCTTAAACTGTAATCCTTCTTGTACACCCTTATGGTGCCGCCTTTTTGCACAATAAATATCCTGCCGGTACCATCACCTGCATGTACCACCTCCATGGGCAGAGACAAACCGCTGATCACTGTATCAAATGAGATCACAGGAGCCTGTGCCTGTACACCTGGGGCCGACGCCATTATAAATAACAGTACAAAAAAGAAAAATTGCTTCATCGATTTAGAGTTTGGTTTTGGTTGATCGGGCAGCGGATGCGTAATATACAGAATGTGTTGTAAAATCGTTTATCTGGCCGTTTAGCCAGACCCAACTTACAGTAAACGCAGGGCAGCGGGGCATGGTTGCTTAAAAAGTATGGCTGGCATCAATTGAAATGGTTTTATTTTGTTTAAAAAAGTTGGCAATCAATAAAGATACCTCACAAAAAAAATTGACTCCCCTGCAGGCACTTCCAAAACTGCAACAGTTTTGTGCCTACCAGGAGCGCTGCCATACTGAGGTAAAGGAAAAACTGTACAGCTATGGTGTGTACCGGGAGGATGCTGAAGCAATTATCAGCCAGCTGATACAGGAAAACTATCTGAATGAAGAACGCTTTGCCTGTTCATTTGCCGGTGGCAGGTTCAGGATAAAGCAGTGGGGCAAAATGAAAATAAAATATGAGCTGAAACAAAAAGGCATTAGTGAATACTGTATCAAAAAAGCACTAAAAAGCATTGATGCAGATGAATACGAAAAACTATTAGTGAAACTGGCCGGTCAAAAACTCAACACCATTAAAAGCGAAAAAAACATTTTTATTAAAAAAAGAAAACTACAGGACTTTTTATTGCAAAGGGGATTTGAAAATGACCTGGTGAGGGCGGTGGTGAACAATATTTAATCTTTCTTGTTTCCATCGGACTTCATTTCTCCAATAGCCCATTGCAGGAAGGCGGGATAAGCTGCAGTTTCGTTTTTCATCTGGTTTACTTTTTCTTTTCGTTCATTTTTATCTTCCAGGTAGTCCAGGTAAACATTGTATAGAAAAAACATTAAACTCCTGTTGAATTCATCCAGTGTTTCATCCTTCATCATAGCTGTTACTTTTTGTTCAAACAAAAGCCTGTCTTTGGATTCTGAAAGTGCCTTGCCAATCCTCCATACCGTACCATTGTAATGATTCCCTGCGTTGTTGGCAGCTCTTAACGTTAAGCCCAGCATCATATCAATTACGTTGATATCAAGCGCTTCAAGTTCCCGGATATAAGTTTTACGCTTGCCCCAGGCATAACTTCCATCGCTCATTCTTTCAAAACGGTCATTCATAATATCGAGATGTGAGCGGAGAAAAATATCCCAGCTATGGGTTTCAGCTGCAAGCTTTGCAATTTTGAGTGCATGAATACGGGGAGATTGGTCCTGGCTGCACATTCCTACAACCCTTGTACGTCTTAGCTTTTCCAATTCCGCTTTTTTGTACGCTGCCTGGTCTGCTTTCCAATTATTCAGATCACCCTCAGTATCGTTCAATTTTCCAGTTAAAAAAACCGTTGCCGAAGTATCAACCATGCAATCCACATACTGGATAAGTCTGCCATATTGTGCCGGGATAGTGATTGATTCTCCAACAACAGGAAAATAAAGACAGTCTAAACTAAAATGATCTGTATAGTCATCTTTGGGTGAATAATCAAACTGCCATCCTTTTAAGGAAATAGTTTTCTTACCAGCAAGCATATACTCGCTGTCAAATCCGGCAACCGCATTACCGGAGATGTACTGCTGTTTGCCATCTTCATCCATATGAGTAGCCACCACTAATATGTTACTGTCTGTCTTATCTAAAAAAAATTCGTTTTGCTTTATTAGTGCCGAAGGAGTTGCATTTGCTTTAATTGCAGAAATGATGCTTTTTAAGTTATTGGTCTTGCTTTCAAATCGAATTAAAAAAGCTTTAACCTGGAAATCAGCCAGGTAGTTTCTATTTAAATCACAGGTTTTAAATTTCAAGTTGAGCGAATCAACAACAAATCGAAGCGCTTTAATGTCTTGCTCAGAATAAATAAGCCCATTGGGGTTTTGATTGAATTCGGTATCCTGGCCGGGATCAGTTTGGCTTTTGCAGCTGCCAATAGCTATTACAAAAACAAGGAGAAGGGTTAACTTTTGCATAAGCATCTATTTTACTGTTAAACTAAGATGCAGTCAGCAAAAAATTTTCATATCGTGTTATAAAATATTGTTAACTGCGGCGATCGCCTTTTGCAGCCGCTCTTCATACCCGCCGCTGATATCCACCCAGGGTACGTCCTGGTTTATCAACAGGTCTTTATAATGATGGTACAGTCTTTCTCTTGTTTTAAGATCGGGGTATTCCCTTAATTCATCCTTTACCCAGGGAGCATCTATATTGCCCAGCAGGTACAGGTCATACTTTCGCTCTACAATTTGATTCAGTATCCAGTTGTGACATTGGCCAAATACAAACTCACACCAGGTTTTCATTACGTATTGGTCGGTATCTATAAAAAGAGGCGAGTAGTGAGTGGTCAATGGTGAATGGATTTTTTCCAATGTGAGCTTTTCTTCCATTTGCCTGATACCTGCTTCTTCTAAACGCAACTGCCCTTTGGCAACGTTCAACAGGTCGTCAAAACTGTAATCAGTACCATGTGCCAGTAAGTATTCACGGGCATACTCCCTTACCCAAATGGTATTGTAATGAACAGCCAGTTTTTCACACAAGGTGCTTTTGCCGGTACTTTCGGGGCCAACAATAACGATCTTCTTAATTGCTTTCATAAGTAACTTTTGTTTTCCACTCTTTATATCCCCACCAGGCCATCAGCAAAAATAAAATATACATGAGTGTAAATAACATTAACCCCTTGTAGAAGTTAAGCGGAATAGCGACCATGTTGGAGAATATCCAGGCATGCCAGTTCTCTATTTTTCTTTTTGCCATCCACCACATGGCAGTAATGGCGGAGGAAGATACAAGTGAATCAAGAAAGGGGGTATTGCTGTTGGTAAATTTTGTAAGTACCCAATAGATAACCCCCCAGAAAAATAAAAAGAACCCAATGCCAATAGACATCTCTTTTTTTGTACACCAGCTTATTGGATAAGTGTAATGTGATGCATCCTTCTTCTGCATCCAGTTATACCAGCCATACACGCTCATAATACAATAATAAATGTTCAGCATTGCATCTGCATACAGTGGCGGATGAACCAAAAAGAAATATACATATGCTGCCAGGATCACACCAATGATGCCGGTGGGATATACCAGCACATTATTCTTTCTTGCCTACCATACACTGGCTATCTGCGTAATGGTGCTTACCCACTCCTGCCAGCGGGTAATCTTTATGTCTGTAACAAACTGCTGATATATTTCAGGAAAGGTCAATAAAAAATTTTTCAAATGTACCTTTTTGAGGTAACATTAAATTAACAGCCGTTCATAAATATTCTTCTTTCATTATTAAAATGGATTGACGACATTGATGCTTCAAACTTTTATTACAATAAAAATTACGATCATGATTGCCGAAAAAACAATGACCAACCAGGAAGTAGCCCGCCGGATGAATGAACTTTTTAAAGAAAACAACTGGATGCAGGTACAGGATGAGCTGTATGCCGATGATGTGATGAGCATAGAACCCGAAGGAGCACCTGGTTTACAAACCGTGCAGGGTAAGCAGGCGCTGAAAGAAAAAGCCAAACAATTCCAGGACATGATTGAAGAAATGCATGGCGGCTGGTGCAGCGAAGTGCTGGTGGGTGGCGATTATCTTACCTGTGCCATGGGTATGGACGTGACCATGAAAGGAATGGGCAGGGTGAAAATGGAAGAGGTATGTGTGTACAAAGTGAAAGATGGAAAAGTGGTGAGTGAACAGTTCTTTTTTAGTTGCTGATAATTGCAGATCCCCGTCAAACCTATAAGGTCTTGCAGCGCTGTTGTACAAACAGGCAGACCTTATAGGTTTTTATTTTTCCATTCATTATTGGTTTTATCCGCATCCATATAAATTCCTCCTTCCAGTGATATCGACTGCACTTGCTTTTTTGCGTTCAGCGTTACAGCAGTGATCTCCTGGTTTTTTTCCCATATCACCGGCGTTTGATGAATACTTTCTTTTGTTCCGTCTGTGTAGTTGAATACTACATTTACGGGTGCTGGCATTCCTCCTATATTCTGCAGCATGATGCTGTATTGAAGCTCTTTTTGTTGTACAGACTGAATGGCAATATCGATATAGCTGGGATCAAAAAACCATTTGCGCCAAAACCAGTCGAGGTTTTTTCCACTTACATCGTTAAATGTATACAACATATCCCAGGGCATGGGGTGTTTTCCATTCCAGCGTTTCATGAATTCCTGTAAACATTTTTTAAACACTTCGTCGCCCAGCAGATCCTTGATGGCCAGGTATCCTACGGCTGGTTTTCCATAGATATTATTGCCAAAGCTTCTGATGGTTAAGCCGTCAGCCGGGGAAATTATGGGAATCAGTTGTGTAGGCGATGTACTGTTGATCCAGCTGTTGACCCTAAAACGTTTAAAAAAATTGCCGGCTTTTTCTTCTCCCAGCTCGTTAATACCGATCAGGTACTCAAATACGGTGGCCCAGCCTTCATCCATACAGCCATACCTTGTTTCATTGATACCCATGTAAAAAGGCATGTAGGTATGTGCTATTTCATGCTGAGCTACAAATTTTGAAAAACTGGTATCTGCAAAGGAGCTGTTATTCGCCATCATAGGATATTCCATATCAGCAAATCCCTGGAAGATGGTCATCTTTTCGTAGGGATAAGCAATGCCTGGCCAGTTATTAGAAAACCAGTGCAGGGAGTTCCGGGTGAACCTGGAAACATGCTGGTAATCTTTTGAACTTGCTGCATAAGCAGCCTGTGCACTTGCCCTGCGGCCCGTGGCTTCATCTACCACCACGCTGCTGCCATCCCACAAATAATGATCGCTGATGCCAAACGCCACATCAGGAAGCTGGGTGCAAATAAAGCGCCATTCGTTTACCTCATTTTGTAATGTAACGGCGTTGCTGTTGATATCATTCAGCGTGGCAATATGTACAACCTCATTGGCTGCCAGCGATTGCTGGTAGCGTTGTAAAACTGCCGGCTTCAATATTTTCTCAGGTTGTTGCAAAGTGCCGGTACCCCATACTACATAGTTAGCCGGTACTTTTATAGTGATATCATAATTATTAAAATCGTTGTAAAACTCCCTGCTATCGGTAAAATCTATATCATCCCATCCATTGTAATCATCATACACGGATATTCTTGGATAAAAATAAGCCAGGAACCAGGTGGTGGAATCGATCATTCCTTCCCTGCCGCTTTCCTTTGATATTTCATAATGCCATTTGAAACCAAGTTCGAGTTTTCCTTTTGGCACAAGCGGCTCTTTCAGTCTAAGTTGTTCTGAGGTAAACAATCCATCTCCATTCCATTTGGTTACTACGCCATTGATGGTTACCTCATCAATATGCACGCCCGCTGTGAGGTAATCTTTTGAAGCGGCCATTTCCCTGGGTGCACCAGGCTTATGTACATTTAAAAAAAGTTTGATGATCAGAGAGCGTAATGTGTCCGGGCTTTCATTAAAATATTGAATGGTTTCTTTACCAATGATATTTCTGTCCGGCACCATCGCCGTAATATCCATGCTATAGTTGGCCCTGTTTTGCCAGTAGTTTTTTCCGGGCCGGCCATCTTTGCTCCTGGTTTCTTTTTTATACGCTTCTTTTATATCCCTTGATATAAATAACGGTTGGGCATAGCCGGCGGCAGAAAGCAGCAAGGCAGCGGCTGATAAAAATAATCGCATAGTACAAGTTTAAAGTGGTAAAATAACAACTTAATCAACCGGTAATTTTCAAACTGGATAAAGGGCAAATTGGGTAACCCGCTATTTACAGCTGTTTGATGAGCGGGCTGCACCTCCATCGCTGCAAGTGTATATTTATGCAATGGAAAAAGTAAACCTTGCTCAAAAGCTGCAGGAAATTTCAGACAGCTGGAACCCACGGATAGCCGGAACGCTCAACGGGCAGCAGGTAAAACTGGTAAAGTTTAAAGGAGAATTTGTTTGGCACCATCATCAAAATGAAGATGAATTGTTTTACGTGGTGAGAGGAAGTTTTGATATGCATTTAAGGGATAAAATAATCACACTTAACCAGGGAGAATTTTTAATTGTACCGAAGGGGGTGGAACACAAACCGGTTGCAGCATACGAAGTGGAAGTGATGTTGTTTGAACCGGCCACCACCCTCAATACCGGGAATATTGAAAATGAGTTGACCAAAAAAGAACTGGATAGTATTTAATGCAGCCGTATCATTTCTAAAAAGCCTGGCCGGGTGCAAGCACCCGGCCAGGCTTTTCTACTTGATTACCCGGTTACTCTTTTGTCTTTCGCTACAAATTTTGCAAAGGCCATTAAAGCACCTGTTACCATAATATTCCTGAAAAAATTGACCATCTCCAGTTCTTTTTCCCTGTTGATGTTTCCGGTCATGGCTTCAATACCCGGTCCATTTCCCATTGCCCTGGGAAGATGCACCAGTAAAGCCATTAAAATAACATACAAGGCCATAAGGCAATAGGCCAGTTTATCATATTTGCCACTAACGGCGCTTATAATAAAAAGCAGGATGCATACAAGGGTAAAGTAATTCCAAAAATAAGGGAATGGTAAAAAGCCGGGGACAAAGGCGGCGCCCACATCTGGCTTGCCAAGGTGTAAACCAACGTACAGCAAAAATGATAAAGGGAAGATATACCGCCCGGTATTTAAAATTTTATCCATGGCAATATGTTTAATTGATGGGGAATGGTATCAGCGGCCGTATTTCCACTGAACTGTGGGGGTATTTTAAAATGGGGCAGGTTTTACTCCACTCCTGCACTTCTTCCATACGCTCTGCTTTGCAAATTAAAAAACCCGACACCAAAACGGAATTGCTTTCTTTATGAGGCCCGCTTGTGAGTGTTTCCTTACTTACTAACGATGCCGCATATTCCATTGGTGCGGTATGCACCAGTTTTCCCTGCATGGCTATGCCGCCAATCCAGGATTGCCATTTGGGCATATCTTCCGCCATGTCCTGTGCAGTAGCCAGGTAACCGTTGTGGCTACTGGCATTTCTGAATAATAACAAGTACTCTTTCATGTTGTAAAATTTTGTGTCAATAAAAAATTGAGCGTGAATAAGGATACAAAAATGAAAAAGTATTTTACAGGCAATGATGACAAAAGTCGATATTTTATAACCTGGCCCTGAGCCTGCTAAAAACATCTTTATTAATGGCGAGATAAGACGCAATGATCCTGCCCGAAACCCTTGTCATTAACGCGGGCCGTTTATCCATCAGCCATTTGATCCGGTCTAATGCCGGCATGGAAACAAAACTGTTGATGCGGTAAACGGCATTGGCGTAAGAGCTTTCTAATATCTGTTTATACACTTTATCAAACTGGGGCACCGTTTGCATCATTTTCTGAAAGCTGTCTTTGTCAATGGCCAGCAGCTGGCAAGGTTCAACAGCTTTTATATTTTCTGTGGCGGGTTGACCGCTTCCAAAACTGATCAGTTCCGAACACCAGGACTCTTCTGTTACAATATCCCGGGTGGTTTCATTCATTTCGCTGTCGTGTACATATACCTGCAAACAGCCTTTGGCTACAAAATAAACATGGCGGCATATATCGCCCTCCTTCAATACAAATTCATTCCGCTTTACATACAAGGGTTTAAAATACTGTAAAACGGTTTCTAAGTGATCGATATCATTGCCCAGGCGGCTAATGATATGCTGTTGTAAAATTTCAATCATTGTTATTGGTTGTAGCTGAAGTTATATACCTGGAAAACGATGAAAATGTAAATATAAAAATACCAGCAACAGACATTTGTTTAATATAAATCTATCCGGAACACAGTTATGCTTACAGGTACAGCCATGGTAAAGACGAAGAAATGTTACCGGCGAAAAACCTTCTTCAAAAACCTGTCTATGTATTCCACAGTTGGATCAAACCAGGGATGAAAAAGACAAAATGTATGAGGTGAATTTTCAAAGGCTTGCACTTCGGCGTAAATGTTGTTTTCAGTCAGCACTTTGATAAAATCTTCCCGGCCTGCATGCATCCGCTTTTCGGAACTGTTGATAAAAAGTGCAGGGGATGTTTGCTTGCTTACCCATTTTAATGGAGAGGCGTCCTCCCATAATACAGGATATTCCTTTTTGGAGTAGCCAAACCAATAGGTAGCTGCTGAGGTCTTTTTACTGTCATCGCCTTCGCCTGATTCAGGATGAACAAAAGACAAAGTGCCGTCTATATTGACTACTGCGTTTACTGCATCTCCTGCCCTGTTGTTACAATTGTCACCCCACAGTATATTACCTCCTGCAGTACCAAGGTAAGATGCCATTGCTGCGCCGGCAGAAAATCCCAGCGCAACTATTTTATTGGTATCAATATGATAAACAGCCGCATTGAGTTTTACCCAACGTACAGCTGCTTTTGCATCAAAGATACCCGCCGGGTAGAGTGCTTCGGTAGATAGCCTGTACTCAGGCGTTATGCAGGCATATCCCAAACTGGCCAGCTTTTGCGCCAATGGATAATGCTGCTGCCTGCTGCCTGAACGCCAGCCACCTCCATGTAAAATAAGAATGGCTGTTCTGCCAACACTGTCTATTGCAGCCGGGTAAAATACATCCAGCAACAATGGTGTTTGCCCTGCTGTACAATAAACAATAGCTTTTTTTTCTGCCACATTGGGCAACTGAAACTCAGTAACAATCTGAATAGCAGGATATTTTTTTACCGCCTTTAAATAGGCGCTGTAGTTGGTAAAAGAGGTATCGGGCTGGTGGGTAATACCGGCTGTTGATTGTGCGGTTGATATTTGTACTGTTACAAGTAATACCAGGATGGCTGCAAGCTTCATTTGAAAGGATATTTTACACTAGATCCGCTTAAAGTTAGTATAATAAAAAAGCACCTCAAAAAGAGATGCCTTACTGATAACTTATTACTGATTACTTTTTTATTCCGCTTCGGCCACCACTTCTTTCACTTCTGGTATCATGCGCTTCATCATTCCTTCAATACCGCTCTTGAGTGTTATCATAGAAGAAGGGCAACCACTGCAACTGCCCTGCAGCATCAGGTTCACTGTTCCTTCATTATAACTTTTAAACTGTATGGCGCCACCATCCATTTCCACCGCAGGCTTCACATAGTTTTCCAATAACTCTTTGATGCGTTTTACCACATCGTCATCATCTTCACTTACTGCATTGCTGCTTTCGGTTTTCATACTGGCAACGGCCTCCTCATTTACCACTGCTTTTCCCTCTTCCAGGTATTCCTTCAAAAATTGCTTGATGGTAGGTATCACATCCTGCCAGTCGCCGGTATCGGTGGTTTTGGTAAGCGTGATAAAATTGCTGGCAATAAAAACAGATTTAATAAAAGGAAAAGTAAACAGCTCCTGCGCCAGCGGCGAAGCGGTTGCACTGGCCTCATCAGGAAAGTCGATGCTTTTACCGGGATACAACAATTTATTTGCTACAAACTTCATTGTTTCCGGGTTAGGTGTCATCTCAGTATAGATGCTGATGATGGTGCTGCCTGTTTTTATCATACGATCAAATTTTATTGTTGTTGCAAAATTAACGGTAACCCGGGGTATTTTGTTTTAGTGACGGGATATTGGGGCGTTTTTAACGGGTATAATTTCCAATCTCGAAAGAACAAGCCGTATCATTCTAATTTTTATCTTTACAGGACAGGGTCGTTTTACAATTTTTTTGCATCATGCGTGCAACGAAGTGAAAGTCAGTAACTTCTTAACACAAAAATATCCATATTTCATGCTTATCAAACACATTGTTGCTTTTTTGCTGCCGGTGCTGGTTTCGGGTACAAGTGTGGCCCAAAAAGTTACCCGTAAGGGAATGCCCCCCATTGATGTATCCAAAGACAAAACGGGCCGGGGTAAAAAGAAAGCAGCGCTGTACCAGGTTGGCCAGTTTAATGGTAAATGGCAGGAATCTTACCGTACAGACAATAGCAACAACCTGCTTGATTTTACCGACACATTGTATTTACATTTTCCAGATACCGGCAGGGTGACCACCCGTAATGGCAACACGTCAAATATGAAAGGGGAAGCCGCAATTGCAGAACCTAACATATTACTGGCAGCAGCAGATGTTTATACGATTGTTTCTTTATCCGACAGTATTGCCGTACTCGATAACCAGGAAGGCCTGGTTCATACGATGAAAAGAACCCATCAATTCCATTTTGAGAATTATGGCAAAGCAGCCGTAAAGCAGGAGGAATTCAGTGATCCAGTGCCGGTTACACTGGCAGATGTGCTCGGCAAATGGATGGTGTACAGGAAAACTGCCAAACCCGGTGCTATCAATCCCCCGGTAAACATTATCACGTATTTAAAAATAACAGACAGCACAGGCGAAAATACAGCCAAAGGTGAAGTCACTTTTTACCAGACGGATAAATCGATGATGCAATCCTGCACTATAAAAGTTACCAATGCCGGGCTTGATATTACAGCAGGTGACTACAACTGGCAATTGTTTGTGTATAAAGCCAGTAAAAAAGAACTGGTGTTTGGCGATGTGGGCGTGCTGTTATATTACGCTAAATCATATTAGTGCCCTCCAGATAAAATTTATTTATTCGTGATCTCAAAAAATTTTATTTTGTAAACGAAAAGTAGTTGTTGCTGTTCCCTAAAATAAATGCCATGAAAGAAATGATGCCAACAGGTTTTGCGCTTGCACATACGGATGATTACTTCACTTCTATCAACCGCTTTCAACTGTTGTCCATTGCCACCAAAGAGGGCATTTGGGAATATGACTTTATCAGCAAAGAAAGTTTTTACAACGATGGCATGACGGAATTACTCGGCTATACACCCGAAGAAATGGCGGATAATGAAAGCTGGTGGCGTAACAACCTGCATCCGCAGGATAAAAAAAGAGTGATCACCGAAGTGGATGAAGTGATGGCCAGTACCAAATCGGTTTGGTGGGGCAAGTACCAGTTCCGGTGTAAAGACGGCAGTTATAAATTGATCCTCGACCGGTTGTTTGTAGTGAGGGACGACAGTGGAAAAACGCTTCGTATGATCGGCACCATGCAGGACCTCACTGAAATTGACGGCCTGCAGCAGGACCTCGATAAGATAAGAAGGCAACACCACCGTACCATGCTGAAAGCCATTTTTGATGCGGAAGAAAATGAAAGAAAAAATATCAGTGAACAACTGAATGAAAATATCAACCAGGTGCTGGCAGCCATCAACATGCACCTGGCGCAGGCCAAGCAGCACGTAACCGCAGCAGGCCTGGTATGGCTGCAGGAAGCACAGGGGTTGTTATTGGATTCCATGGATGGTGTAAGCAGTATTGCTAAAAAATTATCACCGGTAATGCTGAAAGACCTGGGCTTTGAAACAGCAGTAAAGGAGTTATTAAAAGACCTGTTTCAAAACAGGCTGATCAGTTATAATGTATATGTAAATGACCAGTTAAATCAATTGGCCAACTATGATGTACAGACTGTTTTGTACCGGATTGTACAAGAGCAGGTGATGAATATTTTAAAACATTCAGAAGCCAGGAATGTGATGGTATCGGTAGAGATAAAAGATAAGAAAATAAAAGTGATCGTGCATGATGATGGCGCCGGCATCAACCTGAAACAAATTCAATACGGCAAAGGCTACAGCAACATACAGGAAAAAACAGAGGCCCTTGGCGGTAATTTTAACCTGGAAAGTGTGGAAGGAAGACCGGGGTTTAAGCTGGAGGTGGTGATATAACCCCAACACCCCTGCCTACCGGCATGCAGGCATCCTCTCCCCTAAAGCGGTAAGGCGGCACATCAGATCTTTAATAAACATTTCAACTTCCACATCACCGGTTGTTCTTTAATTAGCGGCAACAGTTACTACCTGCTATTCAACAAAAAATTTCAAATTTTAATAAGCTTGCCCTAAGCCCTCCCTTGGAGGGTGGGGAGGCCATATTATCTTCCACATCATCGCTGTTTCTCTATTAATCAACGAACGCCCACAACCGGCTACTCAGCAAGCAGTTCAATTTATGAACACTTGCCTTAGTTCCCCCTTTAGGGGGCAGAGGGGGTGTCAAGAATCCTCAGCTTCGCATAATTCAGCATGATCTTCTTTTCTCCATTCAACTCAAATTTTACCGTGGCAATCGGGTTGTGAGCAGCGCCTTCCATCTTCAACACTTCTCCAAAACCAAATTTTTGGTGTTCCACTTTTTGTCCGGGTTGCAACTGGCTGGTATCACTGGGCACAAAATCTGCCGTAGGGGTATGTTCCTTTGTTTGCGGCCTGGTTGGAATAAGATAAGCTGGTTTGCTTTTTTCTTCCCTGGATCCACTGTTCATTCTTTCAAAAGCGGTCTTGTTCCAGTTATTGGTGCTTCCACCCTGGTTACGTACACCACCACCGGCAAAGCTCCGGTCAATAAACTCTCCCGGCATCTCTTCTATAAAACGACTGGGGTCGTTTTGCTGCAACTGGCCAAAACGGTACCGGGCATTGGCATAGGTGAGCCAGAGTTTTTTTCTTGCCCTGGTAATGGCCACATAAAATAACCTTCTTTCTTCCTCCAGTTCTTCCCTTGTATTAATGCTCATGGCACTGGGGAAAAGGGTTTCTTCCAATCCGCCTACAAATACACAATCAAACTCCAGTCCTTTGGCCGCATGGATGGTCATTAGTTTAACCGTATCTGCATCTTCTTTGGTATTGTCAGCATCCGTATATAACGACACTTGCTGTAAAAATGTACCCAGACTTTTGTCGCCCACTTCCCCATCCTCTTCATTCATGGGTGTTTCGGTAAACTCTTTGATGGAGTTCAGCAATTCCTGTACGTTCTCATACCTGGCAACACCTTCGGTGGTTTTATCGTTGAATAATTCCTTTACAATTTGTGTGCTCTTACCAACGATCACTGCCAGGTCGTAGGCATTCTTTTTATCGAGCTCACTCTGAAACATTTTTATCGTGGTAACAAAATTGCTGATGGCTTCCAGCGTACCCGATTTAAAACCATGAAAGGCTGCACTCTCCAGCACCTGCCACATGGTGTAGTTGTTGTTATTGGCGATGAGTACTGTTTTATCAATGGTGGTTTTACCAATACCCCTTGCGGGAAAATTGATGATGCGTTTTAACGCTTCTTCATCATTTGGATTGATGACCACCCTTAAATAGGCGATATAATCCTTTATCTCTTTGCGTTGGTAGAAAGACACACCACCATAAATGCGGTAGGCAATATTCATCCGGCGCAGGCTTTCTTCATAAGCCCGGCTTTGTGCATTGGTGCGATACAAGATGGCAAACTCACTGTTACGGAAATGATTGCGGAGTTTTTGTTCCTGTATGGTATCGGATACAAATTTTCCTTCTTCGTTGTCGGTGGCCGTACGTACCAGTTTTATTTTTTCCCCCTCGCCCTTATCCGTCCACAGCGTTTTGGGCAATTGGTTTTTGTTATTGCTGATGATCTCATTTGCTACGTTCAGAATATTTTTTGTGCTGCGGTAGTTCTGTTCCAGCTTTACCACTTTTACATCATCATAATCTTTTTCAAACTGTAAAATGTTTTCAATAGTGGCACCACGGAAGCTGTAGATACTTTGTGCATCATCTCCCACCACGCAAATATTTTCATGCATGGCCCCCAGCAGTTTAATGATCTCGTACTGGGAGGTATTGGTATCCTGGTACTCATCGATCATGATGTACTTGAACTTGCGCTGGTACTTGCTCAACGAATCCGGGAAGTTCTTCAGCAGCTCATACATTTTCACCAGCAGGTCGTCAAAATCCATGGCGCCGTTCTTAAAACAGCGTTTGTTGTAGGCATCATAAATTCTCCCAATTGCCGGACGATTGGCCCTGGCATCTTCCTGTTGCAACGCCCAGTCGTTCTTATATTCTTCCGGGCTTACCAGGCTGTTTTTGGCAGAGGAGATGCGGTTGTAAACCGTATTGGGTTTGTAAATTTTATCATCCAGTTCCATTTCATTGATCACTGTTTTCAATACACTCTTGGCATCATCGGTATCATAAATGGTAAAGCTGGTGGGATAACCGATCTTGTTGGCCTCGCCTCTCAATATCCTTGCAAACACACTGTGAAAAGTACCGATGTATAAATTTCTTGCTTCGCTGTTACCCAGGGTTTTCTCCACCCTTTCTTTCATTTCTTTGGCGGCTTTGTTGGTAAAGGTCAATGCCAGGATATTAAACGCATCTACGCCACTTGCCATTAAATGTGCAATTCTTGTGGTGAGCACTTTTGTTTTGCCGCTGCCTGCACCGGCAATGATCATCAATGGGCCGTTGATATGGGTTACCGCTTCACGCTGGGGTTCGTTGAGTTCATCTAAATAATTGCGCATTAGGCGAAGGTACGAAAGGGGAGGTGGAACGAAAAAGTTGTGATTATATTTCGGTCGCTTGCAGATTTGTTTCAATCGTCGAACAAATTCTACATTAATAACCTGTGCATGACTATTAATCACGTTATCCTAATATCCAACCTTTACGCCGTGATTGTAATATTCCAAGCCAAAAATTACCCTTATGAAAAACCCAATGGAAATGCCCGATGAGAAACTGATACAGTTTTACCTGAGCAATAACCCGGTAGCGCTGGCAACACTCACCGACCTGTACAAAGACAGGATCTATAACACGGTGTATGCCGCCGTAAAAGACAAGTATGCTGCGGAGATCATTTTCAGGGAGGTATTTGTACGGATCATGAATAACCTGATAGCGGGTAAGAACCCCGAAGACACCACCTTCCTGCGCTGGGCGGCCGAAGTGGCTGCACAACTGTGTATGGAATATAATTATAAACTAAAACAGGGCACTGCACCTGCTGCACATTGCACTACCGGGGTAGCTGCTGATCAGCATGAAATATTGCCTGGCAAAATATACTATGACAGCCATACCAGGATCCGTAATATGATTTACAAACTGCCAGAGGGACAAAGGGAAGTAATGATCATGAGCCATTATGCCGGTACCAGCTTCAGGGATATTGCCGCCAAAATGAAATGCAGTGTTACTACCGCATTAGACACCATGAAACATGCACTCACCAACCTGCGGCAACTGATGACAGATGAAGGAATTGCTTTAAGCTGGTAAAAATATTTTCGTCCTGCTTTTTTTCGACGCCGGTGCTGCAGCAGCCCGGCATTTTTTATTTGCATGGATTGCCCGCTGTTTGCAGATATTTGTATAAAGCTGCCGGGTGAAACTACACATTACAATAACGAAGCATGTTTTGGATATTGCAAAAGAATGGGATGCCTTGCTGCCTGCAGGTCATCATTTGCAAAGCAGGCACTTGCTGGCTTTTGAAAACGCTGCCGTGGCAGATATTGAAACCAGTTATGTACAGGTTTTTGCAAAAGACAAACTGATAGGTGTACTCTATTTGCAGCAATTCTGCTTTAAGCACAGGCATCTGAATTTTGGCAACGGCAGTGCTTCTATGGCCAAACTGATCAAATGTTTGCTGCCTGCAAAATTATATATCCTCACCTGCGGTCACCTTTTCAGGATCAACTACCAGGGTTTCTACTTCAAGGAACCTGCCCACCGGGAGCTGGTTTTTGATGCCATCAGGTTATTTACCCAACAACAGGGCAAACCAGCCGGCATTATTGTAAAAGACTGCCAGGATGTTTTTATTGAACAAAGCTGCAGGTTCTGGGGCTATCGCTTTTTTAGTGGCGATGTTACCATGGAGATCAGCAGAAGAAAGAGCTGGACCCAACTGGATGATTATCTCAACGACCTGCACAAGAATTACCGGCAGCGGGCAAAAAAAATAATAGCTTCTTTTACCGGGGTGGAAACAAAACAACTGAACGCCAGTGAAATTAAAAACAATGCAGCTGCCATTGAACAGTTATACTGGAATGTGGTAAACAAACAAACAATAAAGCTTGGCACCGTTAATACGGCATATTTTTATGAGCTAAAGAATGACCTGCAGCACAACTTTGAATTCTATGCCTTGTATACCAACGGGAAAATGATCGGTTTTTATACCTTTATTTTTTACGCAACAGAGATGGAAACGCATTTTATCGGCCTGGATTATGAGGCTAATACAAAGTACAAAGTATACTTCAATATTCTGTTTGCAGGTATCGCAAAAATGATCGAAAAAGAATATGACAAATTAGAACTGGGCCGAACTGCCAGGGATGCCAAAGCCAATGCAGGCGCTTTGCCCAGGCAGGTGTTTAATTATATCAAAGTAAAAAATCCACTGGCTGATATCACACTCCGGTTTTTTTTAAACCGCTTTAATAAAGCCGAGAACAGCGGCCTGAATAAACGAAATCCGTTAAAATGAAAAAGATAAGCCCTTCCACCATAATTGGTATTTTATTATTGGCGTTTGTTGGATATAAGCTGGTAAAACGCTTCCTGCTGCTACCCAAAATGAGTTTTCAATCGGAACAATTAACCATACTCGACAGTAAACAAACAACCAGCATTGACGGCCTTAAAGGGAATGTTGTTATTGTTTCCTGTTATCAAACCTGGTGTGGCGATTGCGCAAGAGAAACTCCCTGGCTGAATGAACTGGCCACCCATATCAACACTCCTGATTTTAAAGTATTGTATATTTCTGATGAGCCCGAAGAAAAGGTAACCCGTTTCCGAAAGCGGTTTGATTCTGATAAGATCGTTTTCACTCAAAGCACAAAGCGTTTGGGAGAATTGGGTATCCGTTCATTTCCTTCTACCTTTCTCCTGGATAAAAACGGCCAGGTGGTAAAAACGAAACTGGAAGGGTATGACTGGAAAAAAGAGGCCGCAACCATTAAAAAACTCCTGGCCGGAAACTGAGCATTGGGCTGTTGTACTGCCTTCACGATATTGTACTAATTCTTAAAAGCCTTGGATTATATTAGTTTTAATTGTAAATTAGAAAAAACTTTTAAACCATGTCAACAAAAAGAATCAAAAGAATCGATCCGATGCAATCGGGTAAAGTAACCGCCATTGTATCAGTGGCACTTATCCTAATTATTTTTGTTCCCTTTATGCTGCTGTTTTCCCTGGCAGGATTGGGAACCAGTTTTGGCGGGGCTATGCTGGGTGGCAGCTTATTTATGATCATTTTGCTACCCATCATCTATGGCATTGTTGGCTTTATAGCCGGTATTTTGTATGCGGTAGTGTACAACTTTACCTATAAGTACCATGGCGGACTGCAACTGGAGTACGACGATATGGACGACGAGATAAACAGGATAGGCAACTAAGTACTCATTTTGGTAAACAGCAAACGGCAGGTACACCCTGCCTTTTTTTATTAGTGAAACGGCCATTCAATTTTAACCTGGTATAAACAGCTGTCATAAATTTGCGGTAACCGCATTTACCTTTTTCCCTTTATCTTGCAACACTAAAAATTTTTATATGGAGTACAATAAATTGGTATCTATAACCGGCCTGGGCGGATTGTTTGAATTGATGGCTTCTAAAGCTGATGGTGGTATCGTGCGTTCACTGGAAGATAAAACAACCAGGTTTGTAAGCAGCAGGCAGCATAGTTTTTCTCATTTGGAAAGCGTGGAAATTTACACCACCGGCGAAAATGTGAACCTGGCAGACGTATTAACTGCTATGAAAGAGAGCAAGGAAAAACTGCCTGATGCCAATGATGCCAAAGCGGTAAAGGCTTATTTTGAGAAGGTATATCCCACGATGGATTTTGAAAGAGTGTACAACAGCGACATGAAGAAAATGGTGAAGTGGTTTGGGCAACTGGAAGCAAACAATATTGAAATAAAATTATCTGAAGGGCCGGCAGATGATGCCCCGCTGCAGGAAACCCCTAAAGCAAAAGCAGCAGAGCCTAAGCAGGTAAATACCAAACAGGCTCCGGCAAAAAAGATCAATTCTCCGAGGAAGATGGCGTAAGACAACCTCAAACCCCTAAAGGGGCTTAAAGGCAAGCTTTCGATTGAGCAATGTCTCTTACCTGAAGTAAAAGAGACCAAACATTTTTAAACTATAAAAGTCCCTTTAGGGATTTAGGGCATGTACACAGCAAACATCCAAAAACTACCCCGCCATTTTGTGCCGGCCGATTTTGTTCTCTCCAACTGGAACAGTATAGAACCCTATTTCAAATCATTACAGGAAAGGGAGATCAACACAAAAGAGGAACTGGAACAGTGGCTGCTGCAGTTAAGTGAACTGGAAGCCGTTGTGAGCGAGGATGCCTGCTGGCGGCAGATCAGGATGACCTGCGATACCACTGATCCATCTCTGGAAGAATCATTTAATTTTTTCTGCACTGCTATTCAACCGCATATCCAGCAATATGCAGATGCGCTCAATAAAAAACTAGTGAATCACCCGCTGGTGAATACGCTGCAGGCAAAAGAGTACTTTACCTACCTGCGCAGCATCAAAAAAAATATTGAACTGTTCCGGGAAGAAAATATTCCGCTGCAGAGTGAACTGGCGGTGATGCAGCAGCAGTTTGGCGTTATCAGCAGCAAGATGACGGTTACTATTAACGGGCAGGAATATACGCTTCAACAGGCTGCCAAGTTTTTAGAGAATCCTCACAGAAATGTAAGGGAAGAAGCCTACAGGAAAATACAGGAAAGAAGGCTGCAGGACCAGGCACCATTGAACGAATTGTTTAATACACTGATGGCAAAGCGGAATGAACTGGCAGCCAATGCAGGGTTCAGCAATTATACCGATTACCGTTTTAAGGAACTGGGCAGGTTTGACTACGGCAAGGAAGAATGTGTTGCTTTTCATGAAGCGGTAAAACAGCATGTAAAGCCACTGGTGACCATCATTTACCAGAAGAAAAAAGAAAAACTGGGCCTGGATACATTGCGCCCCTGGGATGTGGAAGCAGAACAGGATGGCGTAAAACCATTAACCCCTTTTACCACGGGCAAAGACCTGACTGAAAAAACCATTGCCTGTTTTACAAAACTCCGCCCCTTCTTTGGCGACTGCATCAAAAAAATGGAGGAAATAAAGCATCTTGATCTTGAAAGCAGGATGGGTAAGGCGCCTGGCGGATACAACTGCCCGTTAGCCGAAAGCGGCGCACCGTTTATCTTTATGAATGCCGCAGGGCAAATGCATGATGTTACCACCATGGTGCATGAAGGCGGCCATGCGGTACACTCCTTTTTGGCACACCCACTAAAGCTTACTGGCTTTAAAGAATACCCCATGGAAATTGCTGAAGTGGCCAGCATGGCAATGGAATTGTTCAGCATGGAATACTGGGATGTGTTTTTTGATAACACAGAAGAATTAAGAAGGGCCAAAGAACACCAGCTGGAAAGAGTGATCACCTTGTTTCCCTGGATAGCGATCATTGATAAATTCCAGCACTGGCTGTACGCAAACCCCGGCCATACCAACGATGAGCGTACAGCACAGTGGATGTCAATTTTAAATGAGTACAGTGAAGGAACTGTTGACTATAGCGGCCTCGAAAATTACCGCAGCAATGCATGGCAGCGCCAGTTGCATTTGTTTGAAGTGCCATTCTATTATATTGAATATGGCATTGCCCAGCTGGGTGCTATTGGCATGTGGATGCAGTATAAACAAAACCCGGAGCAGGCATTGGATAATTACTGCAATGTATTAGCCCTTGGTGGCACCGCTACCTTACCCCAATTGTATGAAACGGCAGGGTTGAAATTTGATTTTTCGCCTGCGGTGATAAAAGAGCTGATGGATTTTGTGAAAGTGGAGCTGGATAAGGTACAGGCAACCTAAACTAACAACTTAATAAAAGATGGAGAGGTTATTACTGGCAATATTTGCTTATTTACATTCCTGAAATCCACAATATCGTTGGATATAAAAAAATCCATTTTGTTCTCGGCAGCCAGTTCATATAAAACAGCATCCTCCATATCTTTAATATTACTCCTATAAGCCTTTAAAAAGATACTGTTACTTGCATTCAGCACAGTACATATTTCGAGCATTTCGGTAAAAAAACTTTTGAGTGTATCTGCAGGATAATCTTTGCGCAACAAGTAAGCAGCCGTATTTAATACGGATTCACTGATATATACTTTGATGTTATTAAATTCCGCCAGCTCAAATATATGTTGTGCAGCAAGATGTTCTTTTCTTGATGCTACGTAAAAAACAACCACAATGTTTATATCAAGGAAAATCTTAAAGACCTTACTTTTCCTTTAAGTAAGCATCTCTCAATTTATCAAGGTCATTAAACTTACTACCTTTAATAATGCCTGCAGCTCTCTGGGAAAAGGGCGCTTTTTTCTTTGAAGGTTTAGAGAGTACTATTTTTAATTGTTCAGCCACAATCTGGGATACAGACTGGTTATTCTTTTTAGCAAACTTTTTTATATCCTCTACTAATTCCTCTTCGATAGTGAGATTTAATTTAGTTGTCATAAACAACGATTTACTGCAATATACGCCTAGTCAGTATGAATTATTTACAATCCCCGCAAACCCCCTTCACCACCATCTCCGCATGAGATGGATGGAATCCCTCCGGCAGCTGTACTGTGGGTACCGTTACTTCATCCAGGCAAATGGTTTTATTACAAACATCGCAGATAAAATGCACATGATTATCGTGGTGGTGACCGGCTTCGCAATTGTCTTTGCACAAAGCATATAAAATAGAATTGTCGGTAGTGGGTATATGATGTATGATCCCTTTTTCAACAAAAGTATTCAGTGTACGGTATACCGTTACCCGGTCAAAATTTTCGCCGGTCTTTTCCTCAATATCGGCATGAGCCAGGGCACCTTCGCTGCTGATAAAAAGCTCGAGGATCTTTTTTCTTCCGTCGGTAACACTCAACTGGTTCTTTTTTAAAATATCTTCTATTATTACCATGGCTTGGGTTTAAGAGTGTAACAATTAATTCAGGCTCCTGTTTTGTGCCGTTTCTTTCAGCAATCCCCTGATATCTTTTAATAACTTTTGTATTTCGTCTTCTTTTAATCCGTCATAAACCCCTCTTACCCTTTGTTGCTTATCCACCAATGCAAACAACTGTGTATGTATAAACTCGTCGGCAATATTTGCGAGGGTATCTTTTTTGTTGTTGTCAATAACATAACTATGCCTGGCCATATTGTACAGTTGCCTTTTATCCCCGGTAACAAACTCCCAGTTTTTATTTGATGGCGCAGCCTGCTGCAAGGTACTGTCATCTTCCAGCCGGTATGAACCATCCTGCTTTTGGATAAGTTTACCAGAAAGCATTTTAGCCGCATAGCTTTTTAATACCGGCACCGAGTCTGTTTCAGGCATACAGGTGTGAGAGATGATCATAAAACCGGGATTGTCTTTAAATTCATCATACACCCTCCGCATATTGGCATTCATCCTCGGGCAAATACTTTTACAGGTGGTAAAGAAAAACTCTGTAACATATACCTTTCCATCCACCTCCCTGTTGCCCACAGGTTTGCCATCCTGGTTGGTAAATGAAAAAGGCTTTACATCACTGATCACTGCCAGGTTCGATTTGGCAATATCCGTTTGCCCATACACAATGATAAAATAAACAGCAAACAACACAGCGAAAAAGCCAACATACAATATCCATTTCTGCTTCATTCCTTGAAATTTTGTGCAAAGCTACAGCCAGAAACGCCAGCTTTACTATTTTAACGCTCTGTTATTTTAAAACTTGCAACACTATTGCAAAAATGCTATATTTGCAGTCCTTAAAAAGATGGAAGCAAAGTTTAACTGGGATGTAATTGGGATCGTCACTTCTTTAGCCTGCGCCATTCATTGTGCACTGCTTCCGCTTGTGTTGACAAGTCTTCCTTTATTTGGGATCAATATTATTCACAACCTGGTGTTTGAATGGATCATGATCGGGATTGCCTTTGTTGTGGGCAGTTATGCGCTGTTTCATGGATATATCAGGCATCATCGGTCATTTTTACCCATAGCAATATTTGGAGTGGGGTTTGTATTTCTATTTTTAAAACAGTTTTTTCACAGTGCAGAAAACTGGTTTTTGATTCCTGCTGTTATTCTCATCGTAAGTGCTCACTATTATAACTACCGGCTTTGCCATAAAAGCAAATGCAGCTCACCGCACCATAAGCATTGATCTTTTATTGCCCTATGACAAGGATCATTTATCAAAATGCGGTTTGTCAATCAACAATATCTACCCAGCCTGTAGTTTTGAAAAAAAACGATCATTATGGAAAAACACGATCTGCTGCACGAGTTTCCTGAATACAGGGAAAAGATCCACGAATTAAAAACAACGAACCAGCATTTCCGCAAATTATTTGATGAATACCACGAAGTGGATCACGATATTCACCGGATTGAACAGGGTGCTGAATCTACCACCGATGAGGTGCTGAACGGTTTGCGAATTAAAAGGGTACAGCTAAAAGACAACTTATACAAACAGTTGCAGGAGCTATAACGAAGCCTGTTTAAAAACGGCAACTGGCCATTATATATTATCGAACCGGTAGATAGGATCAATATCAGCACCAGCCTTCATTTCAAATACAGGATGGATGATGCCATCTTTAAGGCTGTACACCCAGCCATGCAGGTCGGGTGCGTTCCGGTGTTTCCAGGCTTTTTGAATGATGGATGTTTTAGCGAGGCGCTGTGTTTGCTCTTTTACGTTTAATTCAACCAGCCTGTCTGTCCGTTCATTTTCGTCTGAAATGGTATCCAGTTCTTCCCTGTTATGCCGGTACACATCTTTGATGTTCCGCAACCACATATTGAGCACCTGGTTGTAGTCTGCATTTCCCATGGCGGCCTTTACCCCACCACAGCCATAATGTCCGCACACGATGATGTGCTGTACTTTCAGGTGAACCACCGCATATTCCAGTACGCTCAACAGGTTTACATCGGTATGTATTACCAGGTTGGCTACATTGCGGTGTACAAAAATTTCGCCCGGCTCGGTTCCGGTAATTTCATTAGCGGGCACCCGGCTATCGCTGCAGCCGATCCACAAAAACTCAGGTGTTTGTATATCGCTAAGGCGTTTAAAAAAATCGGGATCGGCATTTTTCTTTCCGGTTGCCCATTTTTCATTATTCTCCAGCAGTAACTCGTAGGGTTTCATTTAAGACAGTTTTTTCAAAAATAGGAATTAATACAATTTCTCAAAGCGTCTGTTGCTTTTGTTCTGTTTGATCGCTTCATTTTATTTTAATTTCTTTAACAAATCGCTGAAGCGCCTTGCCACGTTGACTTGTTTAGTGGCACTGTTGAATAGTTTTCATTGCTTTGAGGAATGGTTTGGTTTCCAAAGTCTAAAACATTACTTTGCAGGCAAATAATGAAAGAAAGAAGGAAAAAACATATAATTTTTCAAAAGCTCATTTCGGTTTTTTTGATTCTCACACTTTGCTGGCTTACAGTAAGTGCACCCTTTGTTGCTGCCAGCCAGCAGGAAATTGCCAAACAACAGAAAGTGATGTGTGCGCCTGCTGGTTGCGAAGAGGAAGCTAACGACAGCAATGCCGGTGGCAATATGGAAGAAAAAGTACCGGGCAGTACCAGTTTGGCGGAGGAATATTTACACCATCCGCATGCTGAACATCATTTCATTTCGGTCATTTCCCTGTACCATAAATTAGAAAATTCAGATAGTTACATCGCTTTTCACGGCGAATTGTTAGTACCCCCTCCCAACGCCGCCTGATTTATCCAGGCTTTTCCTGCTGTTTTACAGCTGAATTATTCATTACAAACTTAATTTAATCATCAAGGCTGTTTACCGTACCCGGTAACACCTTCTAATATTCATACACATGAGAAAGCATTCACAAGAATTCTTAGAAAATCTTACGCCCTGGCAGGCTTACGAAATACTGATGGAAGGAAACCAACGGTTTATCAATAACCTTAACAACGACCACGACCACCTGGAGCTCATCAACCAGACAAGAGAAGGACAATTCCCCTTTGCAGTGATATTAAGTTGTATGGATTCCCGTACATCGGTTGAGCTGATATTTGACCAGGGTCTTGGCGACCTGTTCAGCATCAGGGTGGCTGGCAATATTGTAAACAATGATATACTGGCCAGTTTGGAATATGCCGTAAAATATGGTGGTTCAAAAATACTGGTGGTGCTGGGTCACACAGAATGTGGAGCTATTAAGAGTGCCAAACAGGGAGTTGCCGATGGCCATATAACAGGATTGCTTAAACGCATCAACCCTTCTATCAGCAAAGCCCTGCTAATGGATGAAGATTACAAACACGCAGATAAAGTGGCGTATGCCAATGTTGAAAACAGCCTGGAAGAAATTCTCAACCAAAGTGAGATCGTTAGAAATATGTTCAAGTCCGGCGAGATCGGTCTTTTGGGCGCTGTGTACAATGTTGACAATGGTGAGGTGGACTTTTTTAAGAACTTAACCAAAGAAAAAAAGCAGGACAAAATAGCAGCAAAAGTTTAAAAGACATATACAAATGCAATTCAGTACAAAAACCTTAAAACACGACCTGCCATCCGGCCTGGTGGTGTTTCTTGTAGCATTACCGCTTTGTTTGGGCATTGCGCTGGCATCGGGTGCTCCCTTGTTCAGTGGCCTTATCTCCGGCATTGTTGGCGGTGTGGTCATTGGCTCTTTGAGCAACTCCCAGTTAAGTGTGAGCGGACCGGCTGCCGGTCTTGCAGCACTGGTATTTGGTGCAATCACCTCTATTGGGAATTTCCCTTTGTTCCTATGTGCCGTACTGGTTGCAGGAATTTTGCAGATACTGCTGGGTTTGGCAAAATTGGGAGGTATCGCCAATTATATTCCGAGCAGTGTAATCAAAGGCATGCTTACAAGTATTGGTATTTTGATCATTGCAAAGCAAATACCGCATGCATTTGGGTATGATAAAGATGAAAAGGGCAACATTACTGAGTTGATGCCTTATGGCAATGAGAACATGCATGAACTGCTGCAGCCATTGCAGCATATTGAAGTGGGCATCACCATCATCTGCGCTGTATCCATTGGTATCATGCTGTTGTGGGAAAAGCCGTTTATTAAAAAGCGGTTACCGCTGGTGCCCGGTGCATTGGTAGCTGTTATCGTGGCTGTTCTCATCAACGTGGTATGGGAATCGATGGGCAGCAAACTGGCTGCAGAAAATGAACACCTGGTTAAGATACCCATTGCCAATAACGTAGGAGAGTTTTTTGGTTTTTTTACATTGCCAGATTTTAACGGCTTTTTGAATGGCAAAGTGATCATGTATGGTGTATTTATCGCCATTATCGCTTCGCTTGAAACCTTATTGAGCATCGAAGCCATTGACAATATTGATCCGCAAAGAAGGGTAACCAACACCAACCGGGAGTTATTCTCACAAGGTATTGGCAATGCGGTTGCCGGTTTAATTGGTGGCCTTCCTATTACCAGTGTGATTGTACGAAGCAGCGCCAATGCCAATGCGGGTGCAAAAACAAGGCTATCGGCGGTAATTCATGGGATATTGCTATTCGGTTGTGTAGTGGCAATACCCTCTTTACTCAATAAGATACCCTTATCTGCACTGGCAGCCATTCTGTTGCTTACAGGATACAAACTGGCAAAACCTTCTTTTTTCAAACAAATGTTCAGCAATGGCAAGTACCAGTTTATTCCCTTTATTGTAACCGTGGTAGTGATACTGGCCATTGATCTTTTTGGCATTTTCCCTGCAGTTGGTGGTAAAGGCCTGGTGATTGGTGTGGGTGCTGGTATTATTGCAGCCTTTGGAGCCATCCTTCATGGAAACCTCAAAAATTCTTACTTCTTCCACGAAAGCAAACACCAGCAGGGTGATACCATCAATATTTTTTTGTCAGAAGAAGTATCGTTTTTAAACAAAGCCGCCATCAGGCAAACACTGGATAATATGCCGCCTGATACCAAAGTGGTCATTGATGCAAGCAAATCATCTTATATAGATTTTGATGTACTGGAATTAATAAAAGAGTTCAGGGATATCAAAGCACCGCTTAAAAATATCGAACTGCAGCTCAAAGGTTTTAAAGAAAAATACCAGATAGAAAACGAGTTGAACGTTCAGTCCGTACACTAAAAGCGAAAGCGGACCTTACATGGCTGACACAACATTTGATGTAGCTCATACCTTACATGAGCTCAAACATTTTTTGCCTGCACAACAGGCATTAAAGGATTTTATTCATCATAACTCATTGCATGCTTTTCAGCATATGAAGTTTTATGATGCCATCTTTAAAGCTTCCAGGATCTTTGGTTTCCAGGTTCATTTACAATTAGGTGAATACCGGCAATTGTTTAAAAGCGGAAGGATCAGGAATGACATACTGGAAAAAACAATTGCCCGTAAAAAGGATCCTGCTGCCCTAACCGAATGGAAGCAGCGGATGCTGGACAAAGACTACGAAACGGTCAATCATCCCCGCATTGGTCAATTAAGAAAACATTGGAAAAGCAAGTACCATATCGACCTGGACAACCAGGTGCACCCCTTATTATTCCGGATCCTTTGTTCCTTTTTAGACCAGGGCATTGCTATTGATCATTTCCCGGTGGTAAATAAGCCGGTAATGGAGAGCATGAAAGAACTGGAACAGAAAAGCGGGATAAGTTTCTTTAAAACAAAAAAAATAAGGGCGTTGTTCCTTTCCGGCAACTACAGCATCTCCACGCTCCTTTCATCGCTGGTAGGCAACGAAACTTATTTTGAACAATATCTTTTTGATCAGCAGTTTGCCCACCCTGGTTGGAGCGGTTTTGTAAGTGCGGTGGAAGATCATCCGCATACATTACTGGATAGAAAGCAAATCACCTTACAGGAACTGATAGAACTGGAGTTGCTGATGGAAATGGATGCCCTGTATGATACGCTTGGGAACAAGTGGAAGCCATTGGCCTACAACATAGAAGAACCACCACTTGATCTGCTGGCGGATGTACCTAAATCAGAACTGGCCGAAACAATAGAGTTATGGCAGGAAGCTTTTGAATGGAGCTATTATGATTCGGTTTTAAAAGGCATGCTCCTCGCCTCCCCCAAAGCTCCGGCAGGCATTCAACCAACGGCTCCCGGGTCTGCAGATCCAGCAACGGGTTTAATTTCCGGCAACCATTCACCTAAAAACCTGCAGGCAGTTTTCTGTATTGATGAGCGGGAAGATTCTATCCGCCGGCATATTGAAGCCGTGGATAAAACCGCCGAAACATTTGGTGCGCCAGGTTTTTTTGGGGTGGAGTTTTATTTTCTTCAACAGGGAAGCAGGTTTTATGATAAACTTTGCCCCGCCCCCGTTACACCCAAATATGTAGTAAAAGAATTTGATGCCAGGCCGGTTAAGGAAGAAGAGCCTATTTATACCAAATTAACGCATGGTATACTTTCAGGATTTTTGTTGAGCATGAGTTTTGGTTTTTGGGCTTTTATAAAAAAGATACAAATGCTTTTCAGGCCCAAAATGAGCCCGGCCATTTCCAATGCTTACGGCCATATGGATAAGGACTCTAAACTTACAATTGAAAATAAAGCGCTTACCGACATAGAGAACGGCCTGCAGATCGGATATACCATTGATGAAATGATTACCCGTGGGGAAGGCTTTTTAAGGAGCATTGGGCTGGTACAACATTTTGCACCTGTTGTGTACCTGGTGGCGCATGGCAGCAGCAGTGCCAACAATCCGCACCATGGCGCACATGATTGCGGCGCCTGCAGCGGCAGGCCCGGTGCCACCAATGCAAGGGTGCAGGCTTTTATATTAAATCATAAAAAAGTAAGGGAAGTACTTGCTTCAAAAGGAATAGCCATCCCCGATACCACCCAGTTTATTGGATGTATGCATGATACGGCAGCTGATGTAATGGGTTACTATGACGAAGCTGTTCTAAGCCCGGAAAATGCAGCTGTGCACCATATCAACAGGCAGCATTTTGAAACAGCCCTTAACCTGAATGCCAAAGAAAGAAGCAGGCGTTTTGCCTCTATCAATACCCGTCAGCAACTGGAGCAGGTTCGTAAAGCCATTCATAGCCGTTCTGTTTCCTTGTTTGAACCACGGCCGGAACTGGGGCATGGCACCAATACACTCGCCATCATCGGGCGCAGGGTGATATCAAAAGGATTGTTTCTCGACCGCAGGGCCTTTCTTAACAGTTACGACTACACGACAGACCCCGATGGCAGCATTCTCACAGCCGTAATGCGGCCCATTGGGCTGGTATGCGGTGGTATTAATCTGGAGTACTATTTTTCAAGAGTAGATAATATAAAAATGGGTGCCGGCACCAAGCTGCCGCACAATGTGATGGGCTTATTTGGTGTGGCCAACAGCAGCGACGGCGACCTGCGGCCCGGTCTGCCCTGGCAGATGATTGAAGTACACGACCCGGTAAGGTTGATGGTGATTGTGGAACAGGCACCGGAAATTGTGCTCAAAGCAATACAATCATCACCCGAAGTATTTGAATGGTATAAAAATGAATGGGTGCATATCTTGGCGCTTCACCCCCTGGAAAAACAGTTTTACTATTTTACCAATGGCGTGTTTGAGAAATACGATCCGCTTACGGAGGCTTCAGCCATTAAGACCATTCACAACATGGAAGAATTTATTGAGGGAGCCAGGGAAATGGAAACCAATCATATTGTGGATGCCACGGAGGAAAACCTGCCGGTGTACCTGCTGAATTAAATAGCGTACGTTTATAAACCTTGTAACCAAAAGCCTGCATGAACCAATTGCTTGTATTATTTATTGTGATACCGCTTGCGGCGTTTATCATCAGCCTTTTCTGGCAGAATAAAAGCGAAAAAGCCATTGGCAGGATCGTACGGTTCACCAAAGTGCTCTACATCATACTTTCACTCGTATTTGCCGGCTGGTGGATCTCGAATGGCTTAACCCCTGTAACCAGCCATGTTGCCACCCTGTACCAAACCAGCCATTTTGTTTTTGCCTTTGAATTGTACTACGATGAAGTAACTGCTGTATTCAGCATCGTGGGCGCACTGCTCTTCTTTTTAGTAGCCACGTTCAGTAAATATTACATGCACCGCGACCATGGCTACAAACGTTTTTTCAATACCATCCTTTTGTTTGCTGCCGGTTACAATTTTATCATCTTATCCGGCAATTTTGAAACGCTGTTTATCGGTTGGGAGATCAAGGGCGTTTGTTCTTTTATATTGATAGCGTTTTACCGTGACCGTTATTTACCCGTAAAAAATGCCTTCAAAGCCATTTCGTATTACCGCACCAGTGATGTGGCGTTGATGCTTTGCATGTGGATGATGCACCACCTGACGCATCAGAATATCACGTTTGATAAACTGGGTGACGCAAAAGTAATGGCAGCTGCGCCAGGCACTGCTGCGATGGCGGTATTCATCACCTGTATGATGATCGTACCGGCCCTGGTGAAATCAGCCCAGTTTCCTTTTACTACCTGGTTGCCCCGTGCCATGGAAGGGCCTACTGCATCTTCTGCCATTTTTTATGGATCATTGAGTGTTCATATTGGTGTTTTTTTACTGTTGCGTACACACCCATTTTGGGAAGATATGCTGTGGGCAAAAATTGTCATCATCGCATTTGGTGGCATTACGGCCATCGTATCTACCATGATCGCAAGGGTACAGCCAACAGTTAAAACCCAGATCGCTTATGCCTCAGCAGCACAAATCGGGCTGATGTTTATTGAAGTGGCCATAGGATGGCACTGGCTGGTACTGGTGCATTTTGCAGGCAATGCTTTTTTACGCACTTATCAATTGCTGGTGTCGCCCTCTGTACTCAACTACCTGGTGCATCATCAGTATTTTCATTACAGCAAACCGGAGCAACAGCCGCTGTCAAAGTTCAAAGCTTCGTTGTATGTACTCTGCCTAAAAGAATGGAACCTGGATGCGATGATGTTCAGGTACCTGTGGAGCCCTTTTAAATGGATAGGCAGACAATTGCAGTTTCTACAATCTGCTGTTGGCATCATTGTTATTACTGTATCCGGTACCGCATTGGTAGTGTACGGTTCTGTCAACCTGCACCAGCTTCCGCATGCAGGCCCTGTTGTTCCACCTGTTTTAATGGGCATTGCACTGGCATCCATACTATCTTCATTTGCCAGCCGCCAGTCTGCGTTGAAGGCGTGGAGCTATTTAGCCATTGCTCATCTGTTTATTATCGCTTCCATATTATTTAATGCCCCGCATATAAAAACGGTGGAGATCATTTTTTACATCAGTGGCATCCTGCCCGCTTTCGCTTTGGGTTATTACTGCCTGCAAAAAATTAAACTCATCGACAACGATATTTCTTTGAACCGTTTTCATGGCTATGTATATGAGCAGCAAACAACTGGTTTTCTTTTTTTACTATCCTGCATTGGCATGCTCGGTTTCCCGGTAACAGCCGCCTTTATCGGTATTGATATATTCTTTACCTATGTAGAGGAAAGTCAAAAGATCCTGATCGTACTGATGGGGCTGTGCATCCTGTTTATAGAGCTGGCGGCCTTCCGGATACTGCTGCGCATTTTTATGGGGCCACATAAAAAATTAAACCACCCGGTTGCTTTCAGAAGTTCATAACATAAAAAAGGATGACTGCAACAGCCATCCTTTTGAATCCGGTTGTTTGGTTTTAGATATTCAACCCACCACATACACTGATGGTTTGCCCCGTGATATAATTGCCCATGTCACTTGCTAAAAACAAACTCACGTTGGCAATATCTTCTGCGGTTCCAAACCTGCCAAGCGGAATACCGGCCTTGTATTTTTCTGCTCCTTCGCCATCTTTTAAATAACTCGTCATATCCGTTTCAACAAAACCCGGCGCAATGGCATTGCAACGGATATTTCTGCTGCCCAGTTCTTTTGCCACTGATTTTGTAAATCCAATCACTCCTGCCTTGCTGGCTGCATAACTGCTTTGCCCTGCATTCCCCATTTCACCGATCACGCTGCTCATATTGATGATACAGCCGCTTTTGGCTTTCATCATGGGCCGTATCACCTGCTTTGTCATATTGAACACGCTGTTCAGGTTCACCTGTATCACATCGTTCCATTGTTCCTGGCTCATCCGCAGCAGTAAATTATCTTTTGATATACCGGCATTGTTTACACACACGTCTATTTGCCCAAACTCTTTTAATACATCATTTACCAATATTTCGCAGGCTGCAAAATCTCCTGCATTGCTTTGATAAGCTTTTGCTTTTACACCAAGAGCTGTCAATTTTTGTTCCAGCGCTGTTGCTTTTTCTGCACTGCTGTCACTAACATAAGTAAATGCCACATGGCAACCATGCTCAGCAAATTTAACAGCAATACCTTCGCCAATGCCCCGGGCTGCACCGGTAACAATGGCTGTTTTTCCTTCGAGAAGTTTCATAAATTAGTTTTTAACAAAGTTTCAAAGTAACAACTAAAACCAATAACTGGTACAAATAAAGAACCACCTGGCCAAATACAAAAAAATAAAGGACTGCTTTAGGAATGATCCAGTACCATTTCTGCGTATAAAACCTTTTAAAAGCTGCGTAAACAATCAGCAAGTCAACTGATACTATTAAAAAAGCAAGCCAGTAATTATCATCCCCAAAAAAACGTTCCCAGTTTTTGTTGATCAGCATAGCAATAAATGCAAGCAGGGGTATAAAAAGAAAGTGCAGTCCAATGAAAATGGAACTTAACTCAATAGAAAGAATAAAATGGTCAAAATAAAACTTTTTAGTGGTGAAGAAGATCAGCCATAAAACCAGGGCGCCCAGCGGCAGTAAAATAAAAAGCGCCAGTTTTGATACGGCAGGAGATCTGTTGTCGTAGCGTTGGCAAAGCTCTTCATAATGGATGCCCGCTGCTTTCATTTTTGATTTTACAAGGGGTGTTGCAGCCCATGTATAGCCATATGTCCTATCAGTAATTGAATTCAGCTTCATATTAAGCCCTTTAAACAAAGGAAAAATCAGGTAAAGCACCACCAACAGCATAAATAGTGAAACCGGTTTAAAGTATTTTTTCCTGATACCATTGCAATAATCCAGTGAAAATTTTCCCGGCCGGGTAAACACGGTTTTGAGTGTAGTTAAAAAACTGCCCTCAAAATGCGTGACAAAATGAAAGCCCTCTTCAAATAAATGAGATAACTTTTTGTCTTTGTCAGTGTAAATTTTTTCACCGCAGGCATTGCAGAATTTTCCTGAGAAATGGTGGCCGCAGTTTTTACAGGTAACAGTGGAAGACATATTTATTGCTGAATAATTTTTTGAAGCGAAAGTATTTCTTCCAGTAATACCCTGTCATTACTCAGCCGCGGCACTTTATGCTGGCCTCCAAGCTTGCCTTTGCTGCGGAGCCATTCATTAAAAGTGCCAGGAGGTAATACATGCACGATGGGTATCTGGAGGGCAATGTCTTTATACCGCTTGGCCTCATAGTCGCTGTTAATGTTTTTTAATGCCGCATCCAGTTCATAAATAAAATCCGAAAGGCTGGTAGGTTCTTTATCAAATTCGATCAGCCATTCGTGTGAACCTGCATTTTTTTCTTTCGCAAAAAAGGGAGCGGCTGTATAATCACTAACGGTAGCGTTTGCTTTTTCACAGGCAACAGCAACCGCCTGGTCTGTATTGTCAACAATCACTTCTTCACCAAACGCATTGATATAGTGCTTCAATCTTCCGCTTACTTTTACCCTGTAGGGATTGAGTGAGGTAAACTGAACGGTGTCGCCAATCAAATAACGCCACAAACCACCTGTTGTACTAATGATGGGCGCATAATTTTTCCCGGTCTCCACTTCATTCAGTCCAACTGTTTTGGGATGTTCATTGCCATACTCCTCCACCGGCATAAACTCATAAAAAATACCATGCTCGGTAAACAACAACATTCCGTCATCACCGGGACGCTCCTGCCCGGCAATAAAACCTTCGCTGGCATTGTAAATTTCAAGATAGTTGATGGGGGCGCCAATCACTTTTTCAAACTGCTCTTTGTAGGGTATAAAAGATACGCCACCATGTATGTATAACTCCAGGTTGGGCCACACTTCTTTAATGGTTGCCTTTTGCTTGATGTCTAATATTCTTTTTAACAGCAACAAGGTCCAGGTGGGAACCCCTGCAAGAGAAGTTACATTTTCTTCAGCGGTAATGGCCGCCAGCTTTTCAATTTTGTTTTCCCATTCGTCAAGCAGTGCAATACTCAGTTCCGGTGTACGCAGCCACTGACCCCAAAAAGGCGAGTTCTGCATCAGTACAGCACTCAGGTCGCCATAGTGTATATCATCATTGATGGTACTTATCTGGTGACTGCCACCCACCACCAGTCCCTTGCCGGTAAGCAGGTCGCTGGAAGGAAAATTTTTATAATAATTAGACAGTACATCCTTGCTGGCCTGGAAATGGTTGTCCTGTAAACTCTCGTCGCTCACCGGGATAAATTTACTTTTATCGCAAGTGGTACCGGATGATTTGGCAAACCAGTTAACAGGTTCATTCCACAACACATTCTCTTGACCCTGCATCATTTTTTCGATATAAGGCTTCAGGTCATCATAGGTGTGAATAGGAACTGTTTTTTTAAATGCTTTTACCGTAAACAGCCTGGAGAAATTGTATTTTTTTCCAAACTCGGTGTACTGGGCCGAAGTCACCAGGTGCTGCAATACATCACGCTGTGCTGCTACCGGGTGGTTGCTCCAGTTCTGGATCCGCCACAAGCGCATCCGTGCTAATTTGGAAATGGTAGAGGATAACAGCTTCATTCGTTTGGGCAAAATACGGAAATGGAAGGAAAGCAGGAAATGTATTGCAGTAAGTGCTGATTTTTAAAAACTATCAAAGCCCGCTGCATTTTTCAATATGCATATACGCTGATAAAAAGGAAACTCATGTAGGTCCACAAAATCGAAAATACAATATGAATGATGGTCTCAAATTTTTTGCCTTTCCATGTTGTTGAAGAGTACCAAAAGAACTGTACCAGCAGCCGGAGCAGCCAGAATATTCCCATACCGAGTGCAATTCTTTTTCCAAAGGGTGTTTTTACCAGCTCTTGTGATGAAGAGAGGCATAGAATGCCCATTAATAACAACACAACAGCTATAAAAAAAGTATGTACAAACATCATTTGCCTGTTGATCGTACTCAAGGAGCTTAATTCCTGCTTCCAATTAAAATAGGCTGGAAATACAACGTGAGCCAGGGCCAGCAGGATCATTACAATACCAGTAATTTTTAAATGAAGTTCCATCCAGTAAAGATTTTATCGCCTGCAGTTAAATACTGACATGAATGCGGTGAATTTGGTTTCCTTGAATTGAGAAAAGCCAGCATTTTCAAACGCTTTTTTCCAGGCGGTTCTTGAAAAAAAATGAGTAAAGCCAATGGTAAAAGCAACAAAGTTAGGAAGGTCTCTTAAGTGTTCTACCATGATCACCCTGCCAGTGGGTTTACAAACCCGGTAACATTCCTTTAAAAAATGCACTCTCTCCTCCTGCGTTCTGATCTCATGTATGGCAGACAGCAGAAAAATCAAATCTGCGCTATTGTCGTGCAGTGGTATGTATCCCGCCGCTATTTGCATTGTATTGGGATACACCATACTTACTTTCCGGGCTCTTTTTATAGCAGGTTCGGTATGCTGATCCGCATTATAAAAATCAAACACCTTTATATCGGCAGCAGGAAACTTACTTTTTATTATAAAGCTTGTTTCATCAAATCCTGCGTTGATATTGACTATCTGTTTTGTATCTGCATAATCAATGCCCGTCTCTTTCAGCCATTTAAAAGAATAAAATCCGGAAAAATCATATACCCAGGCAGATACGATCAACGGCATCAAAAAGCCATACAAAAAAGCTATCACAATAAACAAGAAAAATGCATCCGGCCAGTTGATAAACCAACGGCTGATACCTATCAATGCCAAAACAGCCAGGCCAATGATATAGAAATGCCGGTTAAAACTCAGGATATTTAAAACACCTTGAAACTTCTTCCTCTTTACTTCCATTGTTCGATTTTACCCTTTTTCCAATAATAAGGAATATTGCGGATGATAAAAGCATTGGCCAGTTTAGTTCCGTTAAATTTAAATTGGTCAATAAAAGAAAAGTGATGCGCTCTCACTTCCACCGGTTGTGGTGTCCAGCTTTCCCTTACGCCTTCGATGATCAACACCTGCTTTGCGGCAGCATTGTAGGTGAAAGTAAATGGAAGCGGTCCGGCAAATCTTCTTGCGGCTTTCCAATCTGCAAAAGGTGAGCCTTGAGGCAGCATGATATGCTCCGAACCAGTGCCACCAATTGTTACTTTAAAACCAGATTGAACTGAACGGATCCGAATCTCTTCTCCCTGTTGTTCTTTCTTAATATCAGTTGTGGAATAATTGTAGTGCGTAAATATATTTCCCAGGAACTCCATTTTCTTCTTATCCGTTTCCGACTTAAGGATATACAACCCTCTCAAACTTTTACCTTTCGTGCTTTGATATCTTACAAAGATCCTGTATCCGATCAAAAAAAAATCGTTGCCCAAAAATGCTGGAAAACCTTTTGGGCGCAGGTCTTTTGTGTCAACCATCGCCACTGCAATAAACGCCCATTTGTCTTCAAACGTATCCAGCTGCAAACAGGGGGGGATCAGATGCTGCAGTTGCTCTTTGGGAACAGCAAAAGTTAGAACAAGGGAGCTTTCAAAAAAAGCCTCTACCGCAAAGGGATGGTTTTTTAAAAAAGAGAACATACTATAACTGTAAAGCTGCTTTTTTATCCAGGTAAAAGTTGTTGTACCAGATGACACAAATAAAAATAAATGCAACAACTGCATTGGCTTTTCCCCAAAGTAAAAGATCAGGTACAAGCAAAAACTCCAGCGTATTCATAACAGCAACAACCAGTATTTGTGCGATGGCATTGATCTTTGTCCATTTTCGGCTTAGTATCCAGGCCGCCATTACCATTTCTGAAAAACCGATCAACAATGTCAATTCCCTTGCGTATGGCTTACCTAAAATACTGGCTACTATTTCCTGGTGCCGGGGTACCCCATTGAGCACCTTACACAAAAGGCCATTGATGAGCCATACCAAAGCAATAAAATACGTAAGGAGCTGATGTTTTTTTCTATTTGTCATTGTAAACGCTGCTGCCTGGAAAATTCAAAAAAGAAGCGATCCGCTTTTTAAGGGCGCAGGTATCTTTAACAGGGCAAAGCACCTGTTTCTTATCAGATAAAAACATCCGGCTATCTGCTGCAAAAAACCTGGCATTGCTGCCGGTGTGAACTACTCGTCTTTTATTTTATCCAGTTCGTTTTCAATACTCAGCAAATCGCCTTTAGACAGATCATAGTCATTTCCTGCAAGCCTTTCTATCTTTTCCTTTAAAAAATCATTATCAGAATTGCTGGCAAATAATAGCAGCGATTGTTTTAGCTCTCCCGAAAATTGTTCAAATTCCTTTTCTGCCTCCGTGGCCAAAGACACCCGGTTGGTAAGCCCCAGCTTTTCACCGGAATTTTTTTCTTCTTCTATTTTGTCCAATGTGGATAGAGCGCTTTTTATGGAATAGAGCAGTTTATCAATTGTTATTACAGATTCTTTGGCTTCTTCGTGCAGGTAATCCTTTCTTTTCAATTCAAAATTCCTTCCCAAATACAAGCGCCTCACCTGTTCATTGGCGGCCAGTTCTTCGGCTGTGCCGTGTTCAAATATTTTTCCATCAATCAGCAAATAAGCCCGGTCGCAGATAGAAAGTGTTTCGTTCACATTGTGGTCGGTAATAAGGATGCCAATGTTCTTGTATTTCATTTTTGCCACAATGGACTGTATATCTTCCACAGCAATGGGGTCTACCCCGGCAAAGGGCTCATCCAATAATATAAATTTGGGGTCAACAGCCAGCGCCCTGGCAATTTCCGTTCTTCTTCTTTCACCACCGCTAAGCGTATCGCCATTGTTCTTTCTCACTTTCTGCAGGCGGAACTCTTCCAGCAATGATTCCAGCTTGAGTTGTTGCTCCTGCTTTGTAAGCTTTGTCATTTCTAATACAGCGCTGATATTATCCTCTACACTCAGCTTGCGAAACACACTGGCTTCCTGCGGCAAATAGCCAATACCCATTTGCGCCCTCTTATACATCGGCAGTTTGGTGATATTGATGTCATTCAGAAACACCTCTCCTGCATCGGGTCTTATCAAGCCTACCACCTGGTAAAAAGACGTGGTTTTACCTGCTCCGTTAGGACCTAATAAACCAACGATCTCCCCTTGTTTTACTTCAAAGGAAACATTGTTTACAACCGTACGGCTGCCATATATTTTTACGAGGTTCTTTGTATGTATTACTAATTCCAAATCCGGCAACGTTTGCAACAAAAATAAGGCAAAGCAACAACAACAAATTATTGCAATAATGTTTAACAGAGGTTTGTGCAGTATGCATTTGTAAAGTATGTTTGCAGAATATATAAACCAGAGATGAAAGTTACCGACCATATTGCACAGGCAAAAGATACACTTGTTTCGTTTGAGATACTGCCGCCACTCAAGGGCAAAACCATTAATACCATCTATAGTCATCTTGATCCTTTGATGGAATTTAAACCTTCCTTTATCAACGTGACCTATCACCGCAGTGAAACCATGTTCAAGAAAAAAGTGGATGGCACATTTGATAAAGTGGAAGTACGAAAGCGGCCGGGTACGGTGGCGATCTGTGCCGCCATCAAAAACCATTACAATGTGGATACGGTGCCGCATTTGATCTGTGGTGGTTTTACCAAAAGAGACACCGAAGATGCACTGATTGACCTGAGCTTTCTGGGCATCGACAATGTGCTGGTATTAAGGGGTGATGCTGCAAAAAACGAAGCCAACTTTGAGCCTGAACCTAACGGCCATGCCTATGCCGTGGACCTGTTGAAACAGGTGGTGAATATGAGAAACGGCATTTACCTGGAAGAGGATATTAAAAACGGAGGCAAGGCAGACTTCTGCATTGGTACGGCCGGCTACCCGGAAAAACATTTTGAAGCGCCTAATTTAAATACCGACCTGCTTTTCCTGAAGGCAAAAGTGGACGCCGGCGCCGATTATATCATGACACAGATGTTTTTTGACAACCAGAAATTTTTCGACTTTGTAAAAGCCTGTCGTGATATTGGCATTGAAGTGCCCATCATTCCGGGATTAAAACCACTGACAAACAAAAAACAACTGACGGTGCTGCCAAAGGTTTTTCATGTGGATATACCTACCGACCTGTCAAATGCTGTGATGAAAGCCAAAACAGATGAGGAAGTGGAACAAATAGGAACAGCATGGCTGATTCAGCAATCAAAAGAATTGAAAAAATTCGGGGTGCCTGTTTTGCATTACTACACACTGGGCAAACCCAAAGTGATTTATGATGTGGTGAAACAAATCAGATAATGATCTGAGTAATACCTGTGAACCCCGGACAAATGAAAAACACCGTTTTTTATCTTATTGGCCTGTTGTTTATATCCGGCCATTCTTTTTCACAAGCAAAAGATAAAGCAGCCATCTTAAAAGTGCTCAACAATCAGCAAACCGCCTGGAACAAGGGCGATGTAGAAGGGTACATGCAGGGATACTGGCAAAACGACTCCCTGGTGTTTATTGGTAAAAATGGTATCACATACGGATGGAACCAAACTTTGTTTAACTATAAAAAAGCTTATCCCGACACCGCTGCCATGGGCAAATTAACTTTTGAATTGGTTGAAATAAAGCCCCTCTCTGCCATCTATTATTTTGTAACAGGTAAATGGCACTTAACAAGAACGGTTGGTGATATTGGCGGAAGTTTTACTTTGCTGTTCCGGAAAATAAAAGGCAGGTGGCTGATCACAAAAGACCACAGCAGCTGACTGAATTACTGACACTGCACTACAACCGGGGTTTCTTGTTAACCATTGACCATTCACAACAACTACTCTCCGATCTCTTTAAATCCTTTCCACTTTTTTCGCAGGTAAAGTATCAGCATTATAAAAGACGATAACAGGAAAATATAGTACAGCACATTCCACACACTCAACCGGTCTTCAAAAAAAGCCAGGTCAAAATAAATGCCGGCGGTCATATTCACCATCATCCACAGCAATACCATCCAGAGCGATTGAATGATGAGCACAAGAAAAGCTTTTACTTCCGGTTCCATTGATATGATTGATAAAAATAAAGGTCGGCAATAGCATCGGCTTTTAAAAACTTTGTGCAACTATTTCAGCAGCATTTCTGTGAATGCAATGCTATCGCCATTAAAAACATTAAAGTCCACGTAGGCGTTAATGCCATTGACCCTGCCCGATTCGCTGTGCTGCCAAAAGCTCCAGCTTCTCCGGATCCTTGGTTTATCTTTAACCAAATAGTGCGCCACCCAAAGCGGGTAGTCATCAAATTTTCCAGCCAGGTATTTTTCGTAAAAAACAGCGCCGGTATAAATGATGGGTTTTACTTTGTACCGCTGCTCTACTATGGAGAGCCAGTCGCCCACCCGTTGCTGCAATACCGCTTTGTTTAAGCTCCCCGTTTGCTCAATATCGAGTACAGGCGGCAGGTCTCCTTTTTGCAGTGTTACCCTGTCAATAAAATTTTGGGCCTGCGATTTTCCATCACGATAAGGGTTAAAAAAATGATAAGCGCCTCTTGGCACTCCTGCTTCTTTGGCGGCTTTCCAGTTGCGTTTAAATTTATTGTCTGCGTCATCGCTGCCTTCAGTAGCCTTGATAAAACTAAAACTGATGCCGATATCATTGATCCGCATTCGCTTAACATCCTTCCAGTCAATACTGTTTTGATACCTGCTTACATCGATACCGTGTACAGAATAATTGACGGGTATATCAATACCAAAATCTTTGTAATGAACAAACCGGGGTCTGTTGGCAAACCAGATAAGCCCTGCCGTTAGTGACAGCATCAGGGTTACAAATACAATTAACTGCAGCTTTTTCTTTTGCCTCTTTTTTGCCATATATAAAGTACTGTGTAAAAATGTGTAAACTGTTTTACATAGCCATAAAAATATGCAGGGGAATATTTTTTAGGTTACAATTAACTGTTTGTGGCATCGTTTCCGGTAAAAGCACAATATTTTTACGCCCCCTTCGTTAAATTTGGACCCCTGTGAAAGAAGGGAAAAATTCAATATTCATGAAAAAGACGAAAAACATCCGGTTTCGCCTTCATGGCTTTTTTTGTTTTATAGCCATCCTGCTGTCAGGAACAGCGCCTGTATATTCCCAATATGCTTATGTCAACATAGATACCACTGCATTCAGCGCAGACAGCAATGCTGTAAAAGAATGTGTGCTGGAAGCTGCCAATGTGGAGTTTCCAGACATCTTAAAGGGCAACGAAGAAGCCACCATTGATTATATAGAAAAATTCAGTGTACGCAGAAGAGATTACCTCATTCGTATGTATACAAAGGGATCAAAGCTGTTGCCTAAAGCGGCCGGTATCCTTAAAAAACACAACCTGCCGGAAGAACTCAAAGTGCTGATGATACTGGAATCTGCTTATAATGCCAATGCGGTATCCAGGTGCGGCGCTGTTGGGTATTGGCAGTTTATGGATGCAGCAGCCAAACAATATGGTTTAAAGTACATTTCCAGGGAAGAAAAAGTGGAGACGGTAGTAGTGAAAAAAGTGATCAAAAAGCGGGGCCGTAAAATTGTAATTGAAAAGAAAACCAAAGTGAAGAAAGACATTACCAAAAGAAAAGGTAAGTGTATAGATGAAAGAACAAATTTTAACAAATCCACTTTAGCGGCTGCAAGGTATTTGAGGGACCGCAGACTCAACCTGGATGATAACTGGTTGCTGGTGGTGGCAAGTTATAACTGGGGCATTGGTAATGTTTGGAATGCGATGGAAAGATGCGGAAAAGAAAATCCTACTTTTTGGGATATAAAAAAATATTTGCCGGAGGAAACAAAGGCCTATGTAATGAACTTTATTACACTGAATGTTATTTACAAAAACTACGACAAGTTTTTAAAGAACAACCTGGTTTTTAAACCTGTTAAGCAAACCTTGCCTGCCGATAGTTTTGAAGACAATATTGTGGAAGAAGTAGAGAGCAGCAATACGGCATCGCTTAAATAAACTCATTCTGTTCTTAAAAGGTCTTTCTTCAGGATAAAACCTGTGAAGGACTTTTTATCACTATTACTAAAATATACTTTTACAAAGTTCTTATATTGTTTGTAAGAGCTCACCACATCTCCTTTTACCAAATAACCCTTTCTTGGTTTGCTCCCCACTTTTGGGTTGTTATAAAAATAGGTTTTAGCTGCAGTTACTTTCCATTTAGATTCGGTTGATCCGGCATTCACATTAAAGGATGCGAAAGGTATATCACCCAATTCTTCTTTTTCAATGGTTGACTCCTCTTGTGTTTCATCGATCTCCGTGTTGTGATAACTCAGATCAAACTGGCGGGTAAGGAACCAGGTATTTTGTTGAGGATAAAAAGAAAAAGTATAATGATTGGCCCAGCGCCAGGAACTTCCGCCATAGAAAAATATTTCAAAACCATTTTTTACTATTTCGATTCCTTCGAAGGGGTCGCCGAAAACACCACCACAATGAAGGCACAAAACAGCGCTGTCGTTCTGTACTGCTTTTATAAGTGTTCCATTAAGCTGTCTAACTAAAACAAGTAATGGTCTGCTTGGATCAGTGTCAATACTGTCTTCTCCTTTTTGCTTAAGTACCAGCAGGGCATCTGGCCTGTTGTCGCTGTTAATGTCTCCTGCAACATAATCCAGTATTTCATAGCCCGGCAATACAAATACTGTTGCTTCTTCCGGCAATGTTTTGGGTTGTGCAGTCACGGTATTTGTTAGAAAAAGAAAAAAAACTGCCTGCAGGCATTTATACATAAAGGAAATTTTGAGATTACAAGATAAAAACAAATTCCTCAAAAGCATTATCAAGTAACTTTGCCCTATGCCCCAAATAAACTGGAATGATAGTTTTAACCTGTTGAGCAAGCTCACTCCAGCTCGTGTGTGGAACGGGGTAAAAGTACTCAGCAGTTTTTATGCAAGCCGTTTATTGAATAAACCGGTGCAATGGGGATACCCGGTTTCCATTTCATTTGAACCCACTACCAGCTGCAACCTGCGCTGCCCGGAATGCCCCAGCGGCTTAAGGGCTTTTACAAGACCTACTGGTATGCTGCAAAAAGATTTTTTTAGTACCACCATCGACGAGATACATAAAGAACTGCTGTACCTTATTTTTTATTTCCAGGGCGAACCCTATCTGAACCCTGATTTTTTAGAGATGGTGAAATATGCTGCTTCAAAAAAAATATATACTGCTACCAGCACCAATGCACACTATCTCACCGAAGAAAATGCAAGACGTACCATAGAAAGCGGATTAGACCGGCTGATCATTTCCATTGACGGCACCACGCAGGATGTATATAAACAATACCGGGTGGGTGGTAATATTGACAAAGTAATTGAAGGAGCCAAAAATATTGTGAAGTGGAAAAAAGAACTCAACAGCAAAACACCCTTTGTCTTCTTCCAGTTTTTAGTGGTAAAGCCCAATGAACATCAAATAGAAGAAATAAAAAAACTGGCGAAGGAAGTGGGTGTGGATGAAGTACGTTTTAAAACGGCGCAGGTGTATGAGTATGAAACGGATCCCAATAATTTAATTCCTGCAAATGATAAGTTCAGCCGCTATAAAAAAAACGCAGACGGCACGTATACTGCAAAAAACAAATTGGCCAACCGTTGCTGGAAAATGCAGCATGCCAATGTAATTACCTGGGATGGGCTGGTGGTACCCTGCTGCTTTGATAAAGATGCCATGCACCGGCTGGGGAACCTGAAGAACCAGTCGTTTAAAGAAATATGGCAGAATGATAATTATAAACAATTCCGCAGCGAACTGATGAAAAGCCGGAAGAATATTGATATTTGCGCCAATTGCAGCGAAGGGGTAAGTGTGTGGAGCGAATGAGTTGCAGCCAGCCCAACCAGGATCTCCCAGGCTGAAATGGCACTGATCTGAACGAATGATTCGAGGCCATTTGTAATACTGACAGGTAAATAAAAATGGCCAATCCGGAAAAGCATTTTCAAATAGGTTATTTTTAACACTAAAATTTTTAACACTCAGTCCTAATGTGCATATTTGCTTTTTGCAACTTCGCACGCTTATCATTATTGGATTAGAAAACGATATTAACCAACGAAAATTCCGCAGCGAATATCAAAAGGCGATCGTTAATTTAATTTATACCTATAACTGGACCACCGAACGGCTCAAAAGTATTTTTGATAAAGAAGATGTAACCATGCAGCAGTTCAACATCCTGCGTATTTTAAGAGGGAGCGAAAAGCCACTTTCCACCTTGCAGATACGGGAAAGAATGCTGGATAAAATGAGTGATACCAGCCGAATTGTAGACCGGCTTCTCATAAAGGGCCTGGTTAAAAAAGAAGTCTGTGCATCAGACAAACGCCTGGTGGATGTAACGATCACTGAAAAAGGACAGACGCTGCTGCAAAAACTGGATGCATTTGAACCGGATATGGAAGCACTGGTAAATGCATTGACAGAGGAGGAGGCAACAACATTAAATAACCTGCTGGACAAACTCCGCCAGTCAAATTAAGTAACCGTATTCATGAAAACAGCAAGGGGCATTGTTATACCTGTTTGTGTATTATTTTTCTTTTCAGCAAACTTAACCGCTCAGCATCCGGCCACAGAGTTCCGTGGCGTATGGGTGGCCACGGTAGATAATATCGACTGGCCCTCAAGAGGGAACTTTGACAGTGATTCACAAAAAGTGGAGTTTATCAAGCTGCTTGACATGCACCAGCAAAATGGGATGAACGCCATGATCGTACAGATAAGGCCCTGCACAGACGCTTTTTATCCTTCGCAATATGAGCCCTGGAGTGCCTGGCTCACAGGTGTACAGGGATCGCCACCAACACCTTACTACGATCCCCTGCAGTTTATGGTGGAGGAAACACATAAACGCAATATGGTATTTCATGCATGGATCAATCCTTACAGGGCAGCGTTTAACCTCAATGATGATCTCACATCGGCCACGCATATCACCAAACTGCACCCCGAGTGGTTTGTTACGTACGGTGAAAAAAGATATTTTGATCCCGGTAATCCTGCCGCCCGTGAGTATGTAGTGGATGTGGTAAGGGATGTGGTAAAACGATACGACGTAGATGCCATTCATTTTGACGATTACTTTTATCCCTACCCGCTCGAAGGAAAAAAATTTCCTGACGATGCCAGTTATCAGCAATATGGTAAAGGAATGAAAAAAGACGACTGGCGCCGGAGCAATACCGATTCCATCATCCGTCATTTGTGGCTGGCCATTAAAAAGGAAAACAATCAATGCATTTTTGGCATCAGTCCTTTTGGTGTATGGCGCAATGCAGACAAAGACCCTTTGAATGGCAGTAAGACCACCGGTTCGCTGTCCAACTATGACGACCTGTATGCAGATATTGTATTATGGCTGAAGAATGGCTGGATCGATTATGTGGCACCACAACTGTATTGGGAGTTCAGTCACCGCCAGGCACCCTTTGGTACCTTGCTCAACTGGTGGAGCAAACATACCTATGGCAAACATTGTTATATTGGCCTGGGTATGTATAAAGCGGGCAGCAATGCGGCCTGGCGGGATAAAAAATTATTGCCACAGCAAATAGAAGCCATCCGCAATACACCCAATATCAAGGGTATGGCCTTTTTCAGCAGCAGAAGCCTGGAAAAAAACCTGAATGGCTGGAGTGATAGTTTGCGCCTGCATTATTTTAATGAAAAAGCCGCAGTACCGGCATTTGAATAAATGAAAAATAAAAAATACTGGCTGATCGCAAAGGCTGTATTGCTGATCTTATTTGTGGCTTCTGTTATCGCCAGCCCGTCACAGGATAACACGCAACTGATATGGCGCACTTTCATGCTTATCTTTTTGGCCGTTACTTTTTTCTATGATCTACATGACTTTAGAAAGAAAAACTAACCTGTATTATTATCGTCTTTTCCCCTCCAGCCAGTTACATTGCTCCACACTCCCTAGTCTGAACCTAAAAGGTATTTTAATAGCCTTATCCATTTTTATTTCCTGTTTGCAAAAGAATCCTAATTGTTTACTATAAAAATCAGCGGGCAAAAATGGTTTATATGTTGTTACACTGACAAGCGGCTTTTTTAATAAAACAGCTGGGGAATTGTCCCTTAAAATCGTCAAAATGGGTAATCGGCTACCCTTTACTGGTAACAAAATTTGGGAATGGGCATCGCTGCCCACAATAATCATGCAAAAAAATAAAATTTTAAGTTTTTTATTCACAATACAAGGGTGTTTGTATGTAAATTTACGCCGTTACAGACTGAATGGTTGGCTTTAAACGTTAATAAAATACCTATTGGCAAGATTTTTTAACAGCAAGCCACGCATAAGATGTTTATCTGGAGTATTATTTTATAAAACCACTTCGTTTACCCCGAAGAAAACAAGGAAGCAAATGAGTTTAAGCCAGGGTTTATACCAAAAGCAGCTACAGAAATTGTCCCCCCAGCAAATTCAGTTAATGAAGTTGCTGCAGATACCTACCGCCCTGCTGGATGAACGTATAAAAGAAGAACTGGAAGAAAACCCGGCGCTTGAAACAGGCGACGAGGAAGAAAAAGAGGAATTTGAGAATGATACCACTTCCGAATTTGAGGAAGAACGTAAAGAAGGGGAAGAGGATTATGAAGAAAAAGATGGCAGCGAAGACGACTACGACAATATAGACATCAGCGAATATGTGCAGGATGGAGATGATGATATTGCTGATTACAAAATGAGGGATGAGAATTACCCCGATCCCGACGAAGAAAAAACAATTCCCCATAAAGTTGAAACAGGCTTTAATGAACTGATGCTGGAACAGTTGGGCCAGCTCAGCCTGAACGAACACGAACATAAAGTGGCCGAACAGATCATCGGTAACCTGGATGATGATGGTTACCTGCGCCGTGAATTACCTGCCATTGTAGATGACCTGGCCTTCCGCCAGAATATTCAAACCTCCGAGGAGGAAATAGAAAAGCTGGTATTGCAGATCCAGCGTTTTGATCCACCAGGTGTATGTGCAAGGGACCTGCAGGAATGTTTGTTGCTGCAACTAGAAAGAAAGGTAGAAGAAGGTGACAGCGTGGATCTTGCCATGCGCATCCTCGAAAAGTACTTTGATGAGTTTACCAAAAAGCATTACGAAAAAATACAGCGGGGTCTCAATATCACCGATGAACAATTGAGGGATGTCATCAACCAGATCATCAAACTGAATCCTAAACCGGGCGGCACAGTTGGTGGCAGCAATGCAGGTGAAGGTTATGTGATACCCGACTTTTTCATTTTGAATAATGCCGGCAAATTAGAGCTTACTTTGAACAGCCGCAACGCACCTGACCTCCGCATCAGCGAAGGTTACCGGGACATGCTGAAAGATTACGATAAAGGCAGCAAAAAAGACAAGCGTCAGAAGGAGGCGGTGCTTTTTATCAAACAAAAAATAGACTCTGCCAAATGGTTTATTGATGCCATCAAGCAACGGCAGCATACGTTGTTGAGCACCATGGAAGCCATCATGAATTACCAATACGATTTCTTCTTGACCGGTGATGATACCGAACTAAGGCCGATGATATTAAAAGATATTGCCGAAAGAACCAACCTGGATATCAGTACGGTGAGCCGGGTAGCCAACAGCAAATTTGTACAAACAGAATTTGGTACCTACCGGTTAAAATTCTTTTTTAGTGAAAGTTTGCAGACAGACAGCGGCGAGGAAGTAAGTACCAGGGAAGTAAAGAAAATTTTAAGCGACCTTATTGAAGCAGAAGATAAGAAAAGCCCCCTCAGCGATGAAAGGCTGACTGAACTGTTGCAGGAGAAAGGATACAACATTGCAAGAAGAACCGTTGCCAAATACAGGGAACAATTATTTATTCCGGTAGCAAGGTTGCGGAAAGAGCTTTAATTTTGGCGGATGGTGAATAGTCAAGGGTCAATGGTGAATGGTGAATGGTCAATAGGCAATGATGAGGCAGTGATTTCGCAAGAAAGCAAACATCCTGCGGTCATTAGGTTCTTTGCACATTTGTTTTCCTATCTTTTTCATCCGCTGTTTATTCCAATCTACATTACCTGGTTTTTGGTTTTTGTGCATACTACTTATTTTGTTGGGTATGGGCATGGGCAAAAATTATTCATGCTGGCCAGGATGACGCTGAACATGGTTTTCTTTCCCTTGATCACCGTACTGCTGTTAAAGGGTCTTGGTTTTATCCAATCTATTTTTCTGCGAACGCAAAAAGACCGTATCATTCCTTATATCGCCAGTGGCATCTTTTTCTTTTGGGCCTACCTTGTTTTCCGCAAGCAACCCGAAGTGCCTTCCATCATGACTGTTTTTACCTTCGCTGTTTTTATATCTTCTTCCGCCGCATTGATCGCCAATATCTATTTTAAGATCAGCATGCATGCTATTGGTATGGGCGGAGTCATCGGCCTCTTCTTAGTTATCATGCGGCAAGATAATTTTTTAATGACCGTACCGCTGAGTATTGCTTTTTTACTCACGGGTATTGTATGTACCAGCCGCATGATCGTAAGTAATCATACCCCGAAAGAAATATATGCAGGGTTGGTAATGGGCATTGTCTGCCAGTTGGTGGCGGCGGTGATGTATTTGTAGGGTCGGGGCGCTTTGGCGACCTGAACCATCATTCAAAAACTGCAATAAAAAGTCACCGTCATCGGTACGTTTTCTCCTTTAAAACTTCCCGGCGTCCAGGCGGGTCCATTCTTTATTATCTCGAAACATTTTTTCTCCAGCGGTGAAAGCGTTGACAGCCCGGATTCACTAACAGGTGACACTTTACCGTTTGCTTCAACCTTTAAAATGAATGAAACCTTTTGTCCAACCGACGATATATTTTTGTATGCAGCCACCTGCTCTTTTACATAATTTTCTAACGAACCCTCACCCCATAAAAATTGAGGATATGTAGTAAGCGGATAGTAATCAATAGGACCATCTGCAATAAAAGAATCATCTGATACTGTAATAGTGAATCCTTCTGCTGAATACAATTTCCCACCAGGATCGCTCACCAATAAACTATCAAAAATGATAGAAGACCCGGGCATACACAACCCTAAAAAGGGTTTTGCATAAGTGATATTTTTGTCAAGATCAGCTACAATCACATCCCTGAAACCTGTACCAGTAAAATAAACCGTACCCGCCACAAGAGAAAAGTTGCTGTTGATAACAATCTGATCCTGCCTTCGCAAGGTACCGGTATCTGTTGTTCCTCCTTTTATAATGCCCATTTGAACTACTGGTTCCACATCGGGGCCATCCCCAGGCAAACGCTTTGCCACTCCATGATAAACATATTTTACTTTTCTTGTAGCACTGTCAGCAAATAATAAAAAAACTTTGCCGGGTTTGTCAACTTCAATTATATATTCACCGGAAGCTTCTGTTTTTTCAATGGACACGGTTGGATTGGGAATTATGACTTCTGACAAATGCGTTTGATAAAGGGTTACTTTATTTTCTATTCCTATAAAAAAAGGAGAATCAAGATATACTTCAAACGGCTTTTCAGGAATAGGAAATTCTTTCCGTTTGATTTTTGAGTCCGGATCAAATAAACCGTCTTTTACAGCCTGGTTTTTTTTAATGACAATATTATCCCTGCGGTTAAAATACACTACCACCCTGCCCGAGTTCTTTTGGTAGATCATTTGTTTGATCTTTTTACCATGGTAATATTTCACCAATGGTTTAACGTCATGCCAAATCAACGAATCCAACAACATTCTTTCATATTGCTCACTGGTAACGCTCATGGTAACCCTAACTGATAAAAAGCCCGTATGTTTCTCTGCGGGATCAACCAGGGTATCTAACTGAGCTAAAGAGAAAAGTGGAAAGATGATAATTACTATTATTATAAGACTACTATAAGTAAATCTTTTATTCATAAAGGAAGGGCTGGTAAAGGTTAATGCCGGTTTATAACCGCTAAGATATTGGTTCAGGTATTTTGCAGATGTTAATTTTTAAACAAACATCAAGGAATATACAAACGAAAAAAAACCGTTTGCATGCAGGGGGTTCTACGAAAGGGCTTTTTTAGTTTCTGGTGCAAAAGGCCGAAACCCCGGCAGACAAACCCGGTCTGACCTCCGGTACCGACCGGGTACGAAAAAACCCCGTAATTAAACGGGGCTTGATCTTCATCTGTCGTGCCTAACAATTAGAGTTTTCCTGCTGAACACTGTCTCTTGTTCATGCAGCCGCTATCAACTGTTGATGATAGCAGATAGGGATAAATAGGGTTTGGATGGAGCGTAGATAAATAAACAACTGCCATCTTTTATTACATCAATAATTTTTTTACTCAGGTGGGTGGGTACTGCAGGGCAACCATGACTCCTGCCGAGATAACCATTCTGCTCAAGAAAGCTCTCACTTACATAATCTGCTCCATGCATTACCACGGCTCTTTTATAAGCATTGTCATTAAAGCCCTTTTCACATCCATTCAATCTCAGTGAGATACCGTGTTTGCCATTGTACACTTCACTGGTGGTATAAAAACCCAGGCTGCTGGCAAAGGAAGAGGCCGTGTTAGAAAATGTTTTCGCCCACTCTTTCCCTGAATTGCGGCCATGCGCCACCAATGTTTTGAAAACCACATTGCCCGTAGCTGTATTAATTACAAACAGTCTTTTTTCTGAAGAAGGTTTGCTGAAATCGATGATGGTGATAAATTCTTTGTTCGTGATCCTGTTGAGCTGGTTAAGGTATTCATACCCTTTAATGGCATAAGCAAAAAGATCAATAGAGATGCCTTGCTTTTCTAAGTGCCAGGAAGCATATTTGTCAGCTACAACGTTGGAAATTTTTTTACCTGCAGAAATAAAAGTAGAGAAGCTGTTAGTATCACCCCTTCCGGTAAAACCGCCTGTAAGGTTGTTGGTACAGAGCAATAAAGTAGCTGCCACAAAGGGCATCCGGATAAGGGATAACATCAATTTTTTTTCTTTGGTTTTTCAGTAGGCAGCTTTGCAGCCGCTGGATAATCTATTAGCGAAAAACCGGCGGCTTTATTGCCGCACCAGGCCGAAAAATTTTATTGTGCCTGCAACCGATATTTTTCTTACTTTCAAACACAATAATTTACTTCGGTTGCCTGCCAGCAACATACATTATTAAACGAAGTAATACATGCACCTTTCACCAAGAGAAACGGAGAAATTACTGCTTTTTTTAGCCGGGGAACTGGCCGAAAAACGCAAAGCAAGAGGCTTGAAGCTCAACTATCCTGAAGCCATCGCACTTATTAGCAGCCGCCTGCAGGAAGCCGCCCGTGATGGGAAAACCGTGGCGGAATTAATGCGATACGGTACCACCATCCTAAACCACAATGATGTAATGGAAGGTATTCCTGAAATGATCCATGAGATACAGATAGAAGCTACTTTTCCTGATGGAACCAAACTGGTGACTGTACATGACCCTATAAAATAGGCAATAAGCAAAGAAGCAAGAGAAGATTGTGTACAGGTATTCCTCTTAACTAAACTTCTCAACCCCTAAACTCCTAAACCAACCTTAAACTTTAAACATTTAAACTTTAAACTGCTCATGATCCCTGGAGAATACATCACAGCCAAAGGCAGCATTAAAATAAATGCCGGCAGAAAAACAGCCATCATTACCGTGGTGAATATGGGCGACAGGCCGGTACAGGTAGGCAGCCATTTTCATTTTTTTGAGATCAACAAACAAATGAGTTTTAACCGGGACAAATCTTTTGGAATGCGGCTGGATATTGCAGCAGGCACAGCAGTGCGTTTTGAACCTGGTGAAGAAACAGAAGTGCAGCTGGTGGAATTCGGCGGCAAGAAAAAAGTAACCGGCTTTAATAACCTGGTAGATGGTAAAATAAATAAAGAAGCTAAAACAAAGGCATTAAAGAAAGCCTACCAGCAAAAATTTAAAAACAGCAACGATGAGTAAGAATATCAGGCGGGCCAATTATGCAAAAATGTATGGTCCCACTACTGGCGATAAAGTACGACTGGGAGATACAGAACTGTTTATTGAAATAGAACATGACCATACCGTTTATGGCGACGAAGCTAAATTTGGCGGCGGCAAAACGATTCGTGATGGCATGGCACAATCGGCTACGGCTACCCGAAAAGAAGGGGTGCTGGATTTTGTGATCACCAGCGTGATGATCATTGACCACTGGGGCATTGTAAAAGCGGATATCGGAATAAAAGATGGTAAGATCGTTGGCATCGGAAAAGCGGGAAACCCCGACACGATGGATGGAGTAAACCCCAATATGGTGATCGGTGCTTCCACAGAAGTACATGGAGGTGCAGGATTAATTGCAACAGCTGGCGGCATCGATACCCATATCCATTTTATCTGCCCGCAACAGATAGACCATGCTTTGTTCAGTGGTATTACTACCATGTTTGGCGGCGGTACCGGCCCTGCTGATGGAACCAGCGCCACCACCGTTACGCCCGGTGCATGGAATATTCAGAAAATGCTGGAAGCAGCAGATGCCTATCCAATGAACCTGGGTTTTATGGGCAAGGGAAATTGTGCATCTATAGCACCGCTGGAAGAGCAAATTGAGGCAGGCGCCTTGGGATTAAAAATTCACGAAGACTGGGGCAGCACACCTGCCGTAATTGATGCCTCCCTAAAAGTGGCCGATAAATATGATGTGCAGGTGGCGATACATACCGATACTTTAAATGAAGCAGGATTTTTAGAAGATACGGTAGCGGCGATTGCCGGCCGTGTGATACATACGTTTCATACAGAAGGTGCCGGTGGTGGCCATGCGCCGGATATTATCAAGATTGCCATGTATCCCAATATCCTGCCTTCTTCCACCAACCCAACAAGACCATATACGGTGAACACCATTGATGAACACCTGGACATGCTGATGGTTTGTCATCACCTAAATCCATCGGTGGCAGAAGATGTGGCTTTTGCCGACAGCCGTATCCGCCCGGAGACCATTGCAGCGGAAGATATTTTGCATGATATGGGTGTTATCAGCATGATGAGCAGCGACAGCCAGGCCATGGGACGTGTGGCAGAAGTGATCACCCGCACATGGCAAACGGCCCATAAAATGAAGGTACAACGTGGAGCCCTACCCGAAGATGAAGGAAATGAAAATGATAATTTTAGGGTGAAAAGATATGTGAGCAAGTACACGATCAATCCTGCCGTGGCGCATGGTATCAGTGATCATGTGGGTTCTATTGAAAAAGGAAAACTGGCTGATATAGTGTTGTGGAAACCTTCCATGTTTGGAGCAAAGCCGGAAATGATCATTAAAGGCGGTATGATCATCGCCAGCAGGATGGGCGATCCGAATGCTTCGATCCCTACGCCGCAACCTGTTATCTACCGCCACATGTTTGGCGCTGCTGGCAAAGCATTATTCAAAACCTGTGTCAGCTTTGTATCGCAGGTATCGCTAGATAAAAAGATCGTTCAAAAATATGGTTTGGAGAAAATGATTTTGCCGGTGAAAAATTGCAGGAATATTGGTAAAAAAGATATGGTGAACAATACTGCCACGCCGCATATAGAAGTGGATCCAGAAAAATATGAAGTAAAAGTGGATGGGGAGCATATTACCTGTGAGACGATGAAGGTATTGCCACTGGCACAACGATATTTTTTGTTTTAAACAGGGAAGACTTTTAATGGATGATTACATGTTGATGGATATGATTTTTATGATTGAAGTAATTTAATTTGACAATCAGGCAAGCCCTGAAAGGGCGAAATACCATTGCGATGGGCAAAGCCCCTCGTCTAGGATAGACTAATTAAAATGTAATGCTGATACAAACCAAAACAGGAAAACGGTTAGATGTGCATGTTGATGGAAAAGCAATCGACTGGCTGCAATTAAAATGGCATGAAACAAGAAAACGAATAGTAAGAAAACAAACAATCAGCGGCAAAGAAGTTTCCATAAAGTTTCTTAACGAAAACCCTGAGTTGACTGAAGGGGATATTTTATTTGAAGATGATACAACGATCATTGCGGTTTCAGTATTACACTGTGAATGTATTGTAATAAAACCGGTGAATATGTATGAAATGGCTTCTGTGTGTTATGAAATTGGCAACAAACATTTGCCTTTGTTTTACGAAGAGGAGTCTTTACTGGTGCCTTTTGATGCGCCGTTGATGAAGTTGTTATCAGCGCAAGGTTATGAATTGAAGAAAGAAGAAAGAAAACTATTACAACCGTTGAAAACCACCGTGTCACCACACAGCGATGGCAGCAACAGCTTGTTTTCAAAGATCATGAAACTCACCAACCAGTAATAATGAATACCAGCTTGCTGAATCTTTTACATTTATCAGACCCGACTTTACCCATCGGAGGCTTTTCGCATTCGGCTGGATTGGAAACTTATGTGCAAGAAAAAATTGTAAAAGACAGAGCAAGTGCCACCGCATTCATCACGGAAATGCTAAGCCGGAACCTGAAATATACAGATGCAGCATTTGTGTCGATGGCTTATGATGCAGCAGAAAAAAAGGACTTACAAAAAATATTGGAATTGGATGAGGAATGTACTGCCGTAAAATTGCCCATGGAAATGCGGCAGGCCAGCAAAAAACTCGGCATGCGGTTGCAAAAAATATTTCAACCGCTCCATAAAAGCGATCTGGTGAAAACGATCGCTGAAAAGATATCCGCCCAGGAAACAAGCGGTAATTATTGTATTGTATTTGGTTTGATAGCACAATCACTACAAATTCCCAAGCCGGATGCATTGCATGGTTTTTATTACAATGCCGTGGCTGGCTTTGTAACCAATTGCGTAAAGTTAATTCCGCTTGGCCAGCAGGATGGACAGGAAATGTTGTTTTCACTATTGCCATCCATTCAGCAATTAACAGCGGAGACAATGGATATTGATATAGATATGATCGGTTTGTGTTGCACAGGTTTTGATATCCGCTGTATGCAGCACGAGCAGTTGTATTCGAGGTTGTATATGAGTTGAGAGTTTGTTTAGAAGTTTATTGGTTTAGGAAGTTTAGTTGCACAATAAACCAATAACAGCACAAGTGAGTGACACAACGATGCTAAATAGCAGCACAATAGTTAAGTACAAAAAAATCTGTGCAGATCTGTGTAATCTGTGGCAAACAATATGAGTAGAAACTATATAAAAATTGGGGTAGCCGGTCCTGTTGGTTCCGGTAAAACAGCGTTGATTGAAAGGCTGAGCCGTGCTATCAGCAAAGAGTACAGCATTGCAGTGATCACCAACGATATCTATACAAAGGAAGATGCAGAGTTCCTCACAAAAAACTCTTTACTGCCTGCTGAAAGAATCATTGGTGTGGAAACTGGCGGCTGTCCGCATACTGCGATCAGAGAAGATGCCAGCATGAACCTGGAAGCCGTGGAAGAAATGGCAGCCAGGATACCAGATGTACAGATCATCTTTATTGAAAGCGGTGGAGATAACCTATCAGCTACTTTTAGCCCCGACCTAGCTGATGTCACCATCTTCGTGATTGATGTGGCCGAAGGAGACAAGATACCACGCAAGGGCGGTACGGGTATTACAAGAAGTGATCTGCTGGTGATCAATAAAATTGATCTGGCGCCTTACGTACAGGCAGACCTGGGTGTGATGGAACGGGACGCCAAAAAAATGCGGAATGGCCAGCCATTTGTTTTTACCAACCTCATGAGCTTACAAGGCTTAGATGCAGTGATTGGCTGGATAAAAAAATATGCCCTGTTAGAAAACCTTGATGAACCAGCCCTGCTCCGATGAATGCACAACTGCACATACAAGTGGGCGAAAGAAAAGCCTGTTCTTATCTGAAGCAGGTATATTTCACCACGCCCTTTAAAGTGGCGAATGTTACGGAGGATAAAACAGCACATGACCTTCATCTCATGCTGATGAGTTCCTCCCCGGGCATTTTGGATGGAGATGTGTATGATATAAAAATCGAAGTGGAGAAAAATTGTTCTTTACAATTGCATACACAAGCTTACCAGCGTTTGTTCAATATGCAACAAGGTGCTTCACAACAAATGACAGTGCAGATAGCAGATGGAGCCTCGTTTGTTTTTTTGCCGCATCCGTCGGTGCCGCATGAGCAATCCATTTTTACCAGCCGCAATAATTTTCATCTTGCCAACAATGTTCATTTTGTGTATGGTGAAGTGTTAACCTGCGGAAGAAAACTCAATGGCGAGGCATTTTTATTCTCCAAATACCACAGCATCAACCAGGTTTTTATACAGGAGAAACTGGTGAGCAAAGAAAACCTGCTGATGCAGCCTGCTGTGATCAATGTACATGCCATCGGCCAACTGGAAGGCTACACACACCAGGCCAGTTTGATTTTTTTACATGCATCAGCCGATATAAAAAAAACACAATCAGAGATGCTGGAATTATTATCTGCAGAAAAAAATATTGACTATGGTGTTACACTGGCTCCTGTTAATGGATTGATCGTTCGCTTATTGGGGCATGGGGCAGAGCAGTTGCATAAGCTCATAATCAAAATGAATACGCTTATTGCGATTAACCACAAAGCCAATTATAAGCCGCATCAAGAAGGGCTTCCTGTTGCTGTTTTGTAGTAGCTTAAAATTATTGTATGAATCCTGAGATGCAGGCTTTATTGATCACCGCAATTTCCATTGCCTGTTTGCATACACTTACAGGGCCAGATCATTACCTGCCCTTTATTGCCTTATCAAAATCAAGAGGATGGACGATCGGCAGAACCATTGGCTGGACCCTCATTTGTGGAACCGGCCATGTACTCAGCTCGGTTGTACTGGCATTGGGTGGTGCAGCGCTGGGCTGGTCGTTAAGCAAAGTCAGTTTTTTAGAAGATGTCAGGGGGGGTATCGCAGCCTGGGTAATGCTGGCTTTTGGTGTTGTATATACCACCTGGGGATTTTATCGCCTGTATAAAAACAAACCGCACAAACATTTTGATGTGGAGGATGATGGTGTATATGTTTACGAACATAAGCACAACGAAGCCGTAGCACCCACCGAACGGTATCGTGTAACCCCTTGGGTATTGTTCATCATTTTTTTACTGGGACCTTGTGAGCCAATGATACCCTTACTGTATTTTCCTGCGGCGCAAAACAGCTGGGGAGGGATGCTTGTGTTGGTGACTGTTTATACTGTGGTAACCTTATTGACCATGCTGGCATTGGTGTTGCTGGGTTACTATGGTATTGCATTTACCACCACACAAAAACTGGAGAAGTATATGCATGTGCTGGGTGGGCTTACCATATTTATTTGCGGGGCAGGCATGTTGTGGATGGGCTGGTGATGAAACAAAACATCCGAAGTTTTAAAACTTCGGATGTTTACGAAGAAACGAGCCATGCAGTTTCAGAATTATACACACGGCTTCAGCCCCCATGTTAGCTGATTTATTTCTTTTGGAATAATTGTATAAGAAAGGTAATTATAGCAGCGACAAAAAGCAAGCACCCGGCTATAAATGAAAAAAACATGACAACAAAACCATCAGTAGCATGCAAGTCGCTGAAAATATTAAAAAGTGACAGGACTGTTATAAAGATGGTAATGAAATATATAATTAAGATTGTCGAGTAAGAGAATAAATTTTTCTTTTTTCGTTTGGCCCAGAAACGAAAAAACAATATTATAGTGACAAATAGCAAATGTATACACAGTAAAGATAAGCTGTCTTCATTCATTTGAGGGGAACTTTAAAGTAAGAGTTCGCAGATATTTTATCAAATCTAATATTGTTAATTCAACGAACAAAAAGCCCGGCAATCACTTGCCGGGCTTTTTCATTATTCATCCGGCAGTTTAATTGATACATTGTTTGTTCAGCCACGCATTCCGCACTGTCAATTGCTCCTTTGTAGCAGCTGCATCAAATTCCAGTAAGTGCTCTTCAGTTTTATTGATCTTTTGTGCCGGTGCAGATAAGGTCACGTCTTCTTCCTTACCATCTGCATTCTTTCTTTTAACCACCACCGTTACCATATCGCCCTCTTTAGCAGTCTTCGTAAATTTTTCCGCTGCTTCCATAAAGTTGATGGTGCTGATGGCTTCACCATTCAGGCTCACATATACATCGCCTTTTTTGAAACCCATCTTTTTACCAAAATCATTCAGTCTTACCACGCTTGTGATGGCAGGCCGTCCCGATTCATCCGGCATCACAGAAGCTCCACCCAGCGTAAAGGCACTCACTTCCCGCTTAGCAAAATAATTGATGCCTGCCAGTTTAAAGAACTGGTCATAAGGCAGTGGTTCTTTACCCTCCACATATTTTGCAAAGAATCCTCTTACTTCAGGAAAAGTGAGTTTGGCTATTTCATCAAACAGTTTATCATCTTCAAAAAAATTAGCAGGTCCGTATAGGAGCGAAAGGTCATGCTTCAGGTTGTGAACACCATAATTACCCTCTGACAAAGATTCAAGATACAGATCAAGACAGGCATTGATCAAAGCACCTTTCTGATACACATTGACATATTGCTTAGAATGTTCATCTGCACTGCCGAGACTGAGTTGGGTAAAGGGCAGGGTATCATTAAAATACTTTCTTGATATCATCATTTTCTTGCTCAGCCTTTTTAAATATTCCTCAGGTGTTATCAACCCCTGTGTTACCTGTGTGTGGTGAGCATCATACTCGGTGCTTCCTTCGTATAACCATAAGTGTTTGCTCAGGATGGTTTCGTTAAAATTGAACTCCCTTACTTCTTTTGAACAGATGTTGAGGGGTGTTACGATATGGAAAAACTCATGTGATGACACGTCCATGATCTGTCCTATGAAGGATGCCTGCGGCATTTCCGGTAAGCTGTAGAAACTGGAGTATGAATGCTCCCATGCGCCTTGTCCCTGTACCGAAGGCTGTTCACTGTTGAAATAATAGAGGAATGCATATTTATCTACCGGCAATTACCCCCCATATAATTTTTAGCAGCATTCAATAATCCTTTTAAATTTTCTGCCACAAATTTTGATGTGATCTGCTTTTTGGGTGAATACACAGACACCAGCACATCTGTTGTACCTACTTTTAAAAGGGTGGTATCAGGAATACAGAACATGATGGGTGAATCATACAGGTGGTCTGCATTATCACATACAAATACATCTTTGGTGGAGCTGCTGCTTTTTGCCACCAGGCCGGATGATGCATAAAAACCTTCGGGTTTGGTGACTGTTAACTCAAAAGGCAGTTTTTTTAAACCATCGAGGTAACCAAATATGCCGCAGGTATTGAATACAAAATTCTTATTGGCTTCAAAGTTGGTACCTGCCATTTCATATACACCATGTTTAAAACTGGCATCCCAGCTGTCCTCCACATTGTATTCTATTTTATACAAAGTGGCCGCTTTGTCTATCTTCCAGCCATTAGAGTCTGCTGTTTGCTTTACTACCAGGGATTTGCCCGCTTTATCAAATGCTTTTACATTTTTTATAAATTTTCCAAAATCACTATTGGTATAGGTTCCAGGAACGATCTTGGGCATATAGAATATAATGCTGGCTGTTTTCACTTTTGGTGTAAGCAGTGTTATAGTCAATTCATCATTGTCTGTTTTGGTAAGATCAACCGTGTACTGGTACTTGTCCTGCGCCTGTATGGAAAACGAGGCTGCAATTAGTAAAGTGGTAAGTAACTGAAATTTCTTGTTCATATCAAGTTTTATTTGGATGCAAAAATCGGCAAAAAAAGGGCTACAGCCTTGCCGCTTGTCAAGTAAGGGTAAAGTCCTTTTTTTTGTTCCTTTTACGGATTGGTATTAAATTTTATGATTCATAATTATTTCAGGAACTTTCCCGCCCGTAAATTTAGCGCATGGGTTTTTTAAAGAAATTATTTGGCAGTAAAGACGAAGAAGTGGTGATCAGCAACTATGCTGATTTCTGGCGTTGGTTTCAGCGGCATGAAAAAACTTTTTTTAAAGCCGTTAAAGAGCATGAAAAAGTGGATGAGGTTTTTTTGCGAAGGCTTACGCCCATGCTCCGGCAGCTGAGTGAGGATTTTTATTGCGTTACCGGTATGACGGACGATCATACTGCAGAATTGATCATCAGTACAGATGGTATCATCAGGGAGTTTGTGTTTGCAGAAGAAATGGTGGCTGCGGCGCCTGTATTAAAAAGCTGGAAATTCACAGCCTTAAAGCCTTCCACTGATATTGACACCATGGGCATTGAAATGGATGGGCATGAATTCAACAGCAGCAATATCAGTTTTTTCAGCAACGATCTGCCGGAATACCCCGATGAGATCGACATTACCCTGGTACATAAAGACTTTACAGAAGAAACCAAAGACAGTATTACCAGCGGCAGCCTCATCTATCTTGATAACCTGCTGGGCGAATACAATACCGCCATCATGGTGGATGTGGTGACGGTGGAAGGCCCATCAGAAGGGCAGGATCTGATACCCATTGAAAAGCTGCCGGGTTATTTATTGTGGCGTCAAAAAGAGTTTGTGGAAAAATATGAAGGGGTAAGATATGGAACAGCAGAAGACAGCTATACCACCATGGAAGCGGAGGATGAAAATGGCTTGCCTGTTTTTGCGATCATCAACCAGGATCTGATGAACTGGGATGCAAAAGCATCGCACCCATGGATGATGGTGGTGGAAATGAAATTTGATGGAGGCAGGCAGGGGCTGCCGGATGAGGCAGCCAATAACCTGATGAATGAAATGGAAGATGAGATATTAAAACAACTGCCTGACGGCGACGGCTACCTTAATATTGGCAGGGAAACCTATAATGGTATAAGAACGATCTATTTTGCCTGTAAAGAATTCAGGCTGGCTTCTAAAAAAGTAAAAGCAGTGGTTAGTGCGTACAATGGGAAATTATCAGTAACCTATGATATTTTCAAGGACAAATACTGGATGTCATTAAATCATCTTAAACCAGGGTAACCCTGTAACTCCGTGGAGAATTCTGTAAAAAACAAGGATAATAAAAAAATGGGGCGCCTGCGGCGCCCCATTTTTTATCCAGTTTACAACTACTGCAGTAATGTTTTAAACAATGCGTCATTCACTTTAACCGGGTATTTCTTTTTTAACTCGGTTATCCATTGCTCCTCCATCTCTGTTTGAAAGTCGTTTATCACCAGCCCTCTAGCTTCTTCAAAACTACGTTGCTGCCCGGCAGGGAATAACTGTAGTATTTGTATAAAGCTGGCCCTGTTATCAGTTTCGTTCAATTGGGGAGCTGTCATTAGTCCCGGAGCTGCCACGGCTCCGTCGGGCAACTGCAACTGGCTGATCTCATACCTGCCGGAATCTGCCTGTATCCTTCCTTCGCTTTGTTCTGCAATATTTTGCCAGGCACTACCAGTTTTTAAAGCCGCCTGTGCTTCCTGTGCGGCTTCCACACTGTTGGTATTAAACATTAAAACGGCTGCACTGGCATCCCATACATATTTTGCTTTATTGGCATTATAATATTTTTTTAATCCCACACTGTCATTGGCGGCCTTGCTCCAAACATTTCTTTCCATCACTTCAAACAACATATTGCCTTCTTTAAATTCCTGCATCTGGTATTTAAAATCGTTGTTGTACTCTTCTAAATGCATACGGTAAAACTCCAGAGCAACGGTGTTGATGTATTTTTCCAGCAGTGCTTTGTTGTTTTCGCCCTTGTACACATCGGTATTAAGTTTGTAATCCCTCACAAAATGCAGCCAGTCGCTGCCGGTAACTTTTGATTTGGCAAAACTGAATAATACCGTTTTGTTGATCGGGTGTTTGCCCACCGTTTTTGTGGCCACCACACTGTCGGCATATCTAAACAATTGCTCCTCCCTTACAGCAGGATTTCTTTTAAAACCGGTTCTGGCCATCACCGTTTTCATAAAACTTGTTTTGGCCACATTGATTCTTGCATCCTGCACTACCTGTTGTTTTAACGCAGCCATAAAAGCCTCCTCATTTTTATCAGCCGGTACAGGTTTTTGCTGCAGGCGTTTTACGATGTGGTATCCGTAACCGGTATAAATGGGTTTTGTAAAATCGCCGTCATTTTGCAATGCAAACACCGCTTTTTCAAAAGGCATTTCAAATTTACCTGTGCCAAACTCAGCCATTTCGCCGCCGGTTAAATACGTGATGCGGTCATCGCTGAATTTTTTTGCCAGTTCGGCAAAATTGCCCCCGGCCTGTAATAAGCTATACACTGAGTCTGCCAGTTTTTTTACCTGGTCTTTTTGATAGTCATCAGCCGTGGGTGGTATCGCTAATAGTATCTGCGCCACTTTCCAGCGGCCGGCACTTTTTCTTTCTTCAGCATTTTTAAAAACATGCAGGGCAGATTTGGTACGGCGGATACCGCTTACGCCGCCGGGCTTTAAATTATACACCAGCGATTCAATATCATAAGGAACGGTGAGAGCAGTGATAAAACCGAGGTCTTTCCCTTTTACCGGTATCAATTCATCACTTATTTCACTCACTATTTTATCATACGCCGTTTCTCCTGCCAGTAAGCGCTGTTGTATTTTCTGGATCGCTTTGTTGGCCTTTACCGTATCAGCAGGTATCATGCTGCTGCTGATATTGACATAAAAATGCAGCAGGTGAATATCTTTCTGGCTGCGTTGAAAGGCTTCGTCCACCAGCAGGTTCACCCGGCTGTCGTCATTCAGGTAACTTTCTTCTACCTGGCTGCGGAAGTTTTGAATGTCATACTTCAACTGTGGCAATGTATCCAGTTTCATTTCATACGCCGCCTTTACTTTCAGTTTGAATTTTGAATACAGGTCAAGGTATTCCCGGTAAGCTTTTTCTTTATCTGTTACGGGCATTTTGTTTTTATTATACGCCCTTAAAAACTCTTCCTTACCTACTGCATTGGTGCCATAAGTAAAAAGGGTTTGAGAAAAACTGTTGGTTATGGCAAATGAAATAACAAGCAGTAAAAAAAAATGCTTCATGAATGTGGTGGTTATTTTGTTTTGGAGGTTTTGGCCTGGTGCTGCAGCAACTCATCAATTTGTTTCAGGCTCAGTTTTTTTGCAATGATCTTTTTGTCTTTGTCCAGTAAAAAAACGGTTGGTGTCATGATAACATCGTATAACTGGCGGTAGCTTGGCTTGCCGGCTGCCACATCTGCGTCTTCCATTTCTTTTGTTTGATACACATTCGTCCACTCGTCCAGCCCTTTCTCATGGATAAATTTCAGCCAGGCAGGTTTCACATCTTCCTTTGAATCGCCTGACAGTACCGCATACACTTTTAATCCCTGTGCTTTCCAGCTTGCTTTATAAAAAGAATCCAGTCTTGGAATTTCTTCCTTGCAATGGCCGCAATTGGGGTCCCAAAAAGCAACTACGGTGTAGTCACCCTTTAAATTATATAGCGGAGCCGGTTTGCCAGTGGTATCCAGCATGTCCAGTTCCGGCGCAGGGGCACCCAATACAGAACTCACCACCATATAATACCGGCGCTTGATGGTCTCCATTTGTTTTTCATTGAGCCAGCTGGTAAGCCCCGGGCCATGGTATTTTTCAAACAGGTGAACAAATACTTTATCAAGCCCCATGTATTTGGGGTTGATATATTCATCGGTACTCCAGTTCAAAATAAATTTATACATCTCCGGGCAGGTACGTGCCAGCAGCAGCTGGTAGTCCAGCTCTTTGGTAATCGTATCAGGATGCTGTATGATAATTTCCCTGTAATATTTTTCCCACTTAGGCAAAAAGAAAGGAGAACGGATAATGCGTTCGTCCATAAACGTTACTCCCTGCCAGTAATTCTTTTTATAGTGGTAATAGTTTTCCAGTGAATCGGCATGTGTGGCAGGTTTGCTATGAAGGATGGCTGGTTCCTTCATGGCATTGAGTACAGCGGCCAGCATCGTCTGCGGCTGATTTTTGATAATATTTTCCCTGTAATCGTTCAGCTCTTTGTTAAACTTATTATAGTTGGCTTCATTTAAAACAGAATCTTCCTTGGTTTTTGAATTGTTATATGCCTGTCTTGCATCTTCCCAGGCTTTGCCTTTAATGGCAACAAAGCGCTGGTATTCCCTGAACAGGGCATCTTCCTTTGACCCTGTCACCACCATCTTATTCACCAGGTCGGTGGAATCCATTTTTACTGTAAGTACCTGTTCTTTATCAATGAACAGATCTGCATACTTTGCCTTACCGGGCAGAAAGATGGAATAGATGCCACCGGGCAATCTTTTCTTTCCCTGGAAAACGGCAACGCCCTGTGGGTTCACAGCAGCAGAGTCTTCAATGTTGAAATTTTTACCGCTGTAATAGGTCAAAAAAGCGATACCGCTTTTATACTGCGGAATGTTGAGTGTGATCTTAAAATTTTGCGCTTGTGCTGCGGCAAGTAATGTGAATGAGCCAAACAGCATGGGTAGAAATATCCTCTTCATAATTTTCAGTAAGGCGTAAAAATACCTAAAATCAACGTTCAGCGAACGCTGGCAGGTATATACACGTTTAAAAAATTACAAATCGTTAACAAAGGCAGCCAGTTGATTTTTTGTAGTTCATTCAACCGGTTGATAAAGGAATAAGCTGGCCGGCATGGTTAGCGTCTATAAATTTCAGCCCCCGGTAAAAGTCAGATCACCCTTGCAATCTTGGGTGGCTGCCCTTGACTCAATGATATTGTTCTAAAGCCTGTACTTTTGCCATCGTGAAAAGAAAAAAATTTACACTGGAAAATATATTGGTCACCGGCTATGCCTCCGAAGGCAAGTCGCTGGCCAAAGTAGATGGCAAAGTAATTTTTATCGAAGGTGCTGTGCCAGGTGATGTAGTGGATGTATTTGTAAGCACCAATAAAAAAGATTGGGGCGAAGGGAAAGTCACTAAAATCCATACTTATTCAGCAGAAAGAACCGAACCATTTTGCCGGCACTTTGGGTTGTGTGGTGGCTGCAAATGGCAGATGCTGCCTTATGAAAAACAACTGGAATATAAACAGCAGGAAGTAGCACAGAATTTCAAACGGATCGGTAAAGTGGAACTGCCCGAAATGTTGCCCATTATTGGCAGCGACGCAACAAAATATTACCGGAATAAACTGGAGTTCACCTTTAGTAATAAAAGGTATCTGACAAGTGAGGAGATAAAAAGCCTCCCCAAACCCCTCCAAAAGAGGGGCTTAGAAGACTCTACTGGTGCAGACAACTTTTCTGATAAACAAAGTGCCGCTCTTACGGAAACAAATGGAGCAATTAATTCGCAGGGACTGGAAGCCTCCCCTTTGGGGGGAGGTTTGGAGGGGGCCAGGGAGGCCGGCGCTCTTGGTTTCCATGTGCCCCGCATCTTCGATAAGATCATCGACATCCATGAATGCTATTTGATGGATGATGTAAATAACCAGGTCCGTAACAGCATCCGGGATTTTGTAAAAGAAAATAACTACCCGTTTTACGATATTAAACAGCATACCGGGTGGTTAAGAAATATCATTATCCGTTATTGCAGTACCGGTGAACTGATGGTAAATATTTGCCTGGGATATGAAGATGAAACAGAAAGAATAAAGCTGCTGGATTTTATTTTAAAAGCTGTTCCGTCCATTACTACATTACTGTATACCATTAACCCCAAATGGAACGACAGCATTTACGACCTGGAACCAATAACGTATTTTGGGAAAGGATATGCCATTGAACAGTTGTCAACTGGTAACGGGGACGAACATTTTAAATTTAAGATCGGCCCCAAATCATTTTTTCAAACCAATACCCGGCAGGGCGAAAAGCTGTACCAGGTTACAAGAGACTTTGCCGGACTTACAGGTAATGAAATTGTGTATGACCTTTATTGCGGTACAGGCAGCATTGGCATTTTTGTAAGCCAGCAAGCTAAAAAGATCATAGGTGTGGAAGTGGTGGCAGAAGCCATTGAAGATGCCAAAGAAAATGCAGCGCTGAACAATATCCAGCATGCTGAGTTTTTTGCAGGTGATGTTATCAAGATATGCAACGATGATTTTTTTGCAACACATGGAAGACCGGATGTTATCATCACCGATCCGCCAAGGGCAGGTATGCATGCGGCACTGGTGGAAAAACTACTAGAGATCGCCTCACCTAAAATTGTATATGTAAGTTGTAATCCTGCCACGCAGGCCAGGGACCTGGCCTTACTCGATGCAAAATATTCCATTGAGAAAATACAACCGGTGGATATGTTTCCACATACACATCATATAGAGTGTGTGGTGCTGCTAAAATTGAGATAGATATAACTGGTACAAAAGGGCCACAGATCCGCAGATGAATCATCTGCGAATCTGCGGCCATAAAATATCCAATTTTTTACACATTAAAATTGACGGATCAACCTTTCATTGTAATTTGTTTGTTGTAAACAGATAACTCAATGAAAAGTGCTTTTATACTACTGGCTTCTTTTTTTTACTTCCCATCTATTTTTTCCCAAACCATGTCAACACCATTTAACAAACCTCCGGAGTGGAGCAAATTGGCTATCTGGTACCAAATATTTGTAGAGCGGTTTTACAATGCCGATAAAAAAAACGACCCCACACTGGTAAACATCACCGTACCTGCACAGATGGAGCCACCTGCAGACTGGAGCATTACTCCCTGGACGCAGAACTGGTTTGGCCAGCAGGAATGGGAAAAAAACTTAAACAAACCCTTTAATGAAACCATCCAGTTCCGTCGCTATGGCGGCGATCTGCAGGGTGTGATCAATAAACTCGGGTACCTGCAACAGTTAGGTGTGAACGCTGTCTTTCTTAATCCTATTAACGATGCTCCTTCGCTGCACAAGTATGATGCAAAAAATTATCACCATGTGGATGTCAACTTTGGTCCCGACCCGGAAGGAGACAACAGGATCATTGCATCAGAAAACCCCGCCGACCCTGCCACCTGGCAATGGACCAGCGCTGATAAACTGTTCTTACAACTGGTGGACGAATGCCATAAAAGAAACATGAAACTCATCATGGATTATTCCTGGAATCATACCGGTATTTTATTCTGGGCCTGGCAGGATATTGTCAGGAACCAGCAGCAGTCTCCATACAAAGACTGGTTTGATATCAAATCCTTTGAAGACCCCAACACCCCACAAAGTGAATTTGATTATGGCGGCTGGCTGGGCAATAAATCATTGCCGGAAATAAAAAAAGTGGATATCGCTACTGAACGTAAAGTGGGGCATCCTTATGAAGGCAATATCAACGAAGGGGCCAAACAGCACCAGTTTGCAGTAGCCAAAAGATGGCTGGCCCCCAATGGGGATATTTCAAAAGGCATTGATGGGTTCAGGCTGGATGTGGCAGACCAGGTCGGCCTTGGTTTTTGGCGTGATTTCAGGAAGCACGTGAGAAACATAAAATCTGATACTTACCTGGTAGGAGAGATCTGGTGGCGGGAATGGCCCGATCATTTGATGGACCCGGCGCCTTACACACAGGGAGATGTGTTTGATGCAGTGATGTTTTACCAGGCGTACAGGCCTGCCCGTTATTTCTTTGCCAAAACCAATATGGATCACAGCGCCGAACAGCTGCAGGACAGCCTGGAGGCACAATGGAACCACCTGGATATGGATAACCTGCAGGCCATGATGAATGTATCATCCTCACATGATGCGCCCAGATTACTGAGTGATTTTTATAACCCCAATCAATACAAATTCAAGGCTACGCCCAATGATGACCATACCTACAAAACAGGTAAACCCGATGCGGAGACCTATAAAAGACTGCAGTTGTATCTGGTGCATTTGTTTACCAGTATTGGCGCACCCCATATATGGAATGGCGAAGAAATGGGAATGTGGGGAGCAGATGATCCGCACGACCGGAAGCCGCTGATGTGGAAAGAATTTCAGTTTGAAGATGAATCAAGAAATAATTACCAGCCGGGAGAAACAGCGTTTGATAAAGTGGCTTTTAACCAGGCTCATTTTAACTGGTATAAAAAACTGATTGCCATCCGGAAAAGCAACCCGGTTTTATCAAAAGGTAAAATGAAAATTGTAAAGGCTCAAGGAAAACAATTCGGTTATGTAAGGGCTGATGAAAAAGAAAAAATGTATGTGTTTTTCAATTTGGAAAATACCAAACAGGCGTTTGAAATGGATGCACCGGGTAATTATGTTGATTTGCTGTCGGGGAAAAAATATATGAATGCGGGAAAAATAAAATTACCTGCATTCTCTTCTGCAGTATTAAAAAAACTTCCATTATGAATCGTCTTTTTTGCCTTTTGGTATGCATGCTGATGGGCTGCACTGTGTTGTCGCAGCTTCCCATAGCCAGCGCCGGCAGACTGCAACGTCTTGAAAATTTTACTTCCAGATATGTGACCCCAAGAAATGTAGATGTGTGGCTGCCTGATGACTACAGCAACGAAAAAAAATATGCAGTGCTCTATATGCACGACGGACAAATGCTGTTTGACAGCAGCATTACCTGGAATAAACAAGCATGGGAAATAGATGATGCGGTGGGGCAGCTTATCAAAGAACAAAAGATAAATGATGTGATTGTGGCAGGTGTATGGAATGGCGGTACAACAAGGCACCAGGATTATTTTCCGCAAAAACCGTATGAAAGTTTAACACCAACAGAAAAAGATACCGTAACTGCACAACTGCAGCGCATGGGGCGAACTACAGAGGTTTTTAAACCGGGATCGGATAACTATCTCCGGTTTCTGGTTACGGAACTCAAGCCATTTATTGACAAAACATATTCCACCTACACCGATGCTCAACATACTTTTATTGCCGGAAGCAGCATGGGAGGACTCATCAGTATGTATGCCATTTGTGAATATCCCCATGTGTTTGGTGGCGCCGCCTGCCTCAGCACGCACTGGCCTGGTATTTTTTCAATGGATAACAATCCTGTGCCTGGTACTTTTATCAAATACCTGAAACTGAATCTGCCCAATCCTGCAACCAATACCATTTATTTCGATTGCGGCGACCAGACACTGGATGCAATGTATCCGCCTATTCAAAATAAAGTGGATATGGTGATGAAGGACAAAGGCTTTACAGAAATAAACTGGATTACAAAATACTACCCCGGCGAAAACCATAGTGAGGCTGCCTGGAAAAAAAGGATTCATGTGCCGCTTCTTTTTTTGCTTGGAAAGAACCGGCAGATTTTAGATCAGCATTGAGAGGCTTCCTTTACTTTTGCCATTTGACGCAGTAATACCGTGAACATGAATATTAAAGTAATTGCCTTTGACGCGGATGATACCCTTTGGGTGAACGAGCCTTATTTCAAGGAGATCGAAGAAAAATTTTGCGACCTGCTGGAAGATTATTTACCCAGGCACTCCCTGGTAAAAGAATTATTTAAAACGGAGATCGATAATCTTTCCCTGTATGGCTATGGAGTAAAAGGTTTTATGCTAAGTATGATAGAAACCGCTTTACGCATTACCAACAATACGCTCAGCCTGGAAGTAATTGAAAAAGCCATCGGTTTTGGCAAAGAACTGCTGCAAAAAGATATTGAACTGCTGGATGGCGTGGAAGAAACACTGCAATTACTGAAAGGAAAATACCGGCTGGTGGTAGCTACTAAGGGCGACCTGCTTGACCAGGAACGCAAACTAAAAAAATCAGGACTGGAACATTATTTTCACCACATTGAAATCATGAGTGACAAGCAGGAGGCGGATTATAAAAAACTGATCCGGCATTTAGATATACCAGCATCGGAATTTTTAATGCTGGGTAATTCGCTTAAAAGCGATGTTTTGCCGGTACTCGCTATTGGAGGCCATGCTATTCATATTCCTTATCACACTACCTGGGCCCATGAGCATGTGGAGCATAAAATAGAGCATGAGAACTTTAAACATGCAGCGCACATCAATGAAGTGCTCTCTTTTTTATAATGCAGCTTCATTATCCATTACATTATTATCAATTGTTCATTAATGAGTCCCGAAACATTTCCGAAAATAGAACTTCATCTCCACCTCGATTGCAGCCTGAGCTATGAAGTGGTAAAAAAGCTGGATCCTGCTGTTACCCTGGAGCGGTATAACGAAGAATTTATCGCCCCGCCAAAATGTGATGACTTGGTGGATTTTTTAAAACGGGCGGTAAAGGGTTTTCAGCTGATGCAGACAATAGAAGCAATGCAGTTAGTGGTGGATGACCTGTTTGAGCAGTTACAAAAAGACAATGTCATCTATGCAGAGATTCGCTTTGCACCCTTTCTGCACCTGGAAAAAGGATTAACGCCTTATGAAGTGGTGAAAGCAACCGAAGCTGCCACCGCTGCTGCCGTAAAAAGAACTGGTGTGGAAGCCAGGTTAATCCTTTGCACCCTTCGTCATTACAGCGAAGAACAAAGCATGGCCACCGTAAAGCTGGTAGAACAATTTGCCGGCACCTATGTAGCAGGTTTTGATATTGCCGGGGATGAGGCAGGCTGCCCGGTAACCAATCATATTGCAGCATTTAAATACGCACAGGAAAAAGGCCTTCATATAACAGCTCACGGCGGTGAAGCAGCAGGCCCCCAAAGTGTATGGGAAGTACTGGAGCATTTTAAACCCACCAGGATCGGGCATGGCGCCAGGAGTATAGAAGATGAAAAACTTGTTGCTCATTTAAGGGATCAAAAGATCCACCTGGAGATATGCCCCAGCTGCAATGTGCAAACTTCCATGTATGCAGCATACAAAGACCATCCCGTTGATACATTAAAAAAGAAAGGTGTTGCTTTAAACATAAATACCGACTGCCGCACCATTGTTAATGTAAATCTCGATACCGAGTACAAAAGACTACAGGAGAATTTTGGGTGGACGAAACAGGATTTTTATGACTGTAATGTAAATGCAGTAAAGGCCGCATTTATTCCTGCTGAGGTAAAGGAAAAACTGCTGGTCCGGCTAAATGCAGCATATCAGTAAGTTTATTCATCACATTTAACGGGTTACAGCCTTTTTATCCGCCCAACAATACCGAAATTGCAGGTTAAACTCTTTTAGATGATGCAAAAGACGACACCGATTGTTTTAAATCTTATCATAATTAATGTGCTGGCGAATATTGTTCAAAGAACCATTACCGCTGTTGACATTACCCAATGGGGAGGACTGCATTATATTTTTTCTCCCGATTTTATGCCGCACCAGGTGATCACGCATATGTTTTTGCATGATGAAAAAAACTTTGCCCATATCCTTTTTAATATGTTCGCTCTGTGGATGTTTGGCAGCATCCTGGAAAATTACATTGGTTCAAAACGTTTCCTGATTTTTTATCTGATTTGTGGATTGGGTTCCGCACTTCTCACCCAACTAACGATTCCTTTTAGCGCTGAAGCATTTGCCAAAAGCGCCGCTGGTGTACAAACGGCGTTGGATAATAATGTAAATGCAGCCGTGGTTGCCAACTTTATTGAAAATACTTACGTAATGGTAGGGGCATCAGGCGCAATCATGGGCGTGATGGTGGCATTTGCTTATTTGTTTCCCAATATGGAAATGTATTTGATGCTGATACCAATCCCTGTGAAAGCAAAATATGTAATTCCAGTGTATGTTTTAATTGACCTGTTTGGCGGACTCAGGCAAACACCAGGTGATAATGTTGCTCATTTTGCCCACCTGGGTGGCGCCATTGTGGGCTTTTTGCTGGTCTATTATTGGAACAAAACCAACCGCAAAACGTTTTATTAACCTTAACGGTTTATTAAAAACGGACTTGTAAATTTGTAATAAACGTATTTTATGGGAGAGGCCGACAGGTACATGGATTACAAGCAACCCAGGAAAAGATTTACGCTGGGCGACGATAACAATGCATTGGTGGCACTCGTCACCATCAATATCATCATTTTTATTTTATTGCTGGTAATTGAAGTTGTTTATGGCAATTTCGAGGGCAGCAAAACTGCTTTCGCACAGGATGTACTGCCCTGGTTCCAAATGCCAGCCAGCCTGTCTGCATTGGTAAGCCGGCCCTGGACATTGCTTACCGGTATGTTTACCCATGTATATGTGTGGTCCGAAATGGTGCCCAATATGTTATGGCTATGGACCTTCGGTTTTATATTTCAACAATTAAGCGGCAACAGAAGACTCATGCCGGTGTATATCTATGGAGGCCTGGCGGGTGCTGTCATTTTTATCCTTGCATCAAACCTGTTGCCTGCAGCAAAGCCATTTATTGGTAATGCCTGGTTATGGGGTGCCGGCGCTTCTAATATGGCCCTGGCCATTGCCGCCACCATGCTGGCGCCTGATTACCGCTTTTTCCGGAACCTCGGTGGCGGTATCCCTATCTGGGTCATCACGTTGGTATTTGTAATAATTGATTTTGCCGGTGTTGCCAACAAGGGCGCTGCGTACAGCCTGGCGCATATAGCGGGTGCAGGTGCAGGTTGTATGTTTGTGTACTTTATCCGCAAAGGTCACGATGGCAGTATATGGATGAATAATTTTTACAATTGGTTCATGACTCTTTTTACACCGGGTAAAAAAAACCAACGTAAGGGCGTAAAGGAAAAAGTGTTTTATAATACCGGCGAACGCAAGCCGTATAAAAAAACCAGTAACCTTACACAACAACGGATAGACGAAATTTTAGATAAGATAAACCAGAAGGGGTATCATTTTCTTACAGATGAAGAAAAGAACATCCTTAAAAGAGCTTCAGAAGAAGATTTGTAAGCTTTCACTCAAAAAAGTTTACCGGCATTCGTTAACTTTATGCCATGCCTAAGAGCCTTTTCCGCAGGTTATCCAAAAAGTTTTTTATCATCCTGAATAGTATTGTAGCGGTACTTTTTATATTGGGCTGCTACGGCAAATTTTTTTTCACATTCGGCTGGCCATTTGGTTTGCTGCCGCTGGCTTCCTTTTACCTCTTCATCCTGCTCATCCTCTTTATCGTATTCTGGTTATTTATAAAAAGAGGCTGGTCGCTTATTTCTTTGGTGGCTATTGTATTTTGTATCAAACCATTTGCCCAGGTTGTTCCGTACCGGCTTTCTTCTTCCTTCGACGAAATGGCCAATGTGGAAGACCTGCGGGTGATGAGCTGGAATGTGGCGCAGTTTGATCTGCTGTATTCCAAAAAGAAACCCGAGAAAAGGGATGACATGATGGCCCTGATCAACAAGTACAAGCCCGATATTGCCTGCTTCCAGGAAATGGTGGCTGCTGATACACTGGTTAACCTTAATAATTCTTACTACCGCCGCTACAGTTTTATTTCTGTATTTGAATATGCTGAAAAACTGAAGTATCCCTATTATTTCTTTAGTTATGATTTCAGGCAGGATTTTTTGAACCACCAGCATTTTGGCACCATTATTTTTTCCAGGTATCCCATCATCAACCGGCAGCGGTTTACTTTTGCTCCCTACAATTACAATTCAGATTTTCAGTATGCAGATATTGTAAAGGACAAGGATACCATCAGGGTATTTAATATTCACCTGCAATCTTTAAAATTTACCGATGGTTCCCGTGCATTTATCGAAGACCCTTCGCTAGAATCAAAGCAGGATATCAAAAGGTCAAAAACCGTGATCGTTAAATTCAAACAGGGCTTGCTGCTGCGCCAGCAACAGGTTGACCGGATAAAAAAAGAAATAGATCAAAGCCCGTACCCGGTAATATTATGTGGCGATTTTAACGATGTGCCCAACTCCTACGCCTATCAAACGATTGGCGAAAACCTGCAAAATGCGTTTGCCGAAAAAGGCAGTGGCCTGGGCCGTACGTACACCAGCATTGCTCCTACACTCCGGATCGATAATATTTTTGCAAGCGATTCGTTTAGTGTGAACCAGTTTGTAAAACTGCCGGTAAAGCTCAGCGACCACTACCCCATTATTGCAGACCTGGGAAAGAAAAAGAATGATTGATTTAAAAATTTATATTTGCAACCTAACACGACTACGATGCTTTTTTCAAATCACCTGTTTTGCTGCTGTAATAGCTGTTGTTGCTAACAGCATTCCTGTGTTAACTTTCGCCTGTAACAGTTGTATAAATGCAGTATAAAGAAGTAACGGCACAAGTGAGTGACGCCCGGATAAAAGGTACAGGCATGCTGAACAATGATGTAACTGCTGGTACAAAAAACAAAAACCTCCAATAATAAAAAAAATGTCTTTAAAAATATATAACTCCTACACCAGGCAAAAAGAAGAATTCAAATCCATTACTCCGGGGCATGTGGGCATGTATGTGTGCGGACCAACGGTTAGCGGCGAAAGCCATTTGGGGCATGCAAGGCCCTATATCACGTTTGATGTGGTGTACCGCTACCTGGTGCATAAAGGAAATAAAGTGCGGTATGTACGTAATATTACCGATGCCGGGCATTTTGAAGAAGAAGGCAGGGAAGCAGAAGATAAAGTAGGTAAAAAAGCACAGCTCGAAAAACTGGAGCCCATGGAACTGGTGCAGAAATATACCAACCTTTTTCATTGGGCCATGCTGCAGTTCAATAATGTGGAACCAAGCATTGAACCTACCGCCACCGGTCATATTGTAGAGCAGATAGAGATGATAAAAAAGATCATAGATGCCGGTTATGCGTATGAAAAGAATGGCTCTGTATATTTTGATGTAAAGAAGTACGCCGCCAGTCATGATTATGGTAAACTTAGCGGCCGTGTAATTGATGAATTGCAGGAAACAACAAGAGAACTGGATGGGCAGGAAGAGAAAAAAGACCGGGCAGATTTTGCCCTGTGGAAATCTGCTGCTCCCGAACATATCATGCGCTGGATAAGCCCCTGGGGCGAGGGGTTTCCTGGCTGGCATATCGAATGCTCGGCTATGGCTACAAAATATTTAGGTGCTGAATTTGATATTCATGGCGGCGGCATGGACCTGCAGTTTCCTCACCACGAAAGTGAAATAGCGCAAAGCACCATCTGCAATCACCATGCACCGGTACGGTACTGGATGCACAATAATATGATCACCATCAATGGTAAAAAGATGGGCAAGAGCTATAACAACGTTATTAAACTAACGGAAATGTTTAGTGGCAACCATCCCTTGCTTACGCAGGCTTTTCACCCGATGGTGGTCCGGTTCTTTATTTTACAAAGCCATTACCGCAGTCCGCTCGATTTTGGCAGCGAGGCATTGGTGTCAAGTGAAAAAGCATTGAAGCGCTTATGGGATTCGTTTGAAACGTTGAAAAAACTTTCCGCACCCAACAATGCTGAGGCCGCCGATAAGGAACTGGATGAAAAAGTATGGAAGATGGTGACCGAGTTTGAAGAATTCATGGATGATGATTTTAGTACCGCCAAAGTGCTGGCCAATATGTTTGACCTGTCTTCTGTGATCAATTCAATAAAAGACGGCCATATCAGTAAAGAGGCTTTATCTGCCGGAACCTTTGAGTTTTTACAAAAGCAATTGGCCTTATACCTGGAAGATATAATGGGTTTACAAAGTATCTCCACTGGCAACAACGACACTTTTAAAGGCGTGATGGACCTGCTGATCGACATCAGGAAAGAATCAAAGAATAAAAAAGACTACGCCACATCTGATAAAATACGCAACCAGCTCAGTGCACTGGGTATTGTGATGAAAGATGAAAAAGATGGCAGTGTGAGCTGGGATGTGAATTGATAGCCGCAAATATTTAATACAGCGCCCCGGTATTCCGGGGCGTTTTGTTTGTTAAAAATAATCTAACAATTTATTCCATCATTCTATTGGTACTGGCTTTGCATTTTACTTAAAAAACAGAGCCATGACCAGATTGTTAGCAGCAGCCACACTTATAATAGTGCTGGCCTCCTGCAGTACCAGCAAGGATTACTTAGCGCACCGCAACGAAGACAAAACACTTTACAGCATTATTAAACAACTGAATAAAAAACCAGGGGATGCACTGGCCACAGCTGCATTGCCGGATGTGTATGCACAACTGCAACAAACGCACCTGGCCAATATTGAAGGCTACAAAAACAGCATTGAGTTAAACCGGTGGGATAAAATAAACAATGAATACAGCATCCTGCAGGATATGCATAATGCCATCATCAATTCATCGGCAGCGCACAACCTGGTTACAGCTGTTAGTTTTCAAAAACAAATTGATTCCACCAGGGAGTTGGCGGCGGATGACTATTACCAGCTTGCCATGGAACATTACCATTATGATAACTGGATGGATGCCCGTAAGGCTTATACGGCATTTAAAAAAGCTGATGGCTGGATCAGCAATTATAACGGCAGCCGCCTGATGATGGATTCTGCCAAACAAAGAAGCATTGTATCCGTAGTGATCAATCCGGTACAGGACAACAGTTTCTTTTATAACAGTGGCTGGAGTAATAATGGATTTGATTTAACCAGCGCTAACTTTCCGCAAAACCTGGTATCCGATCTGGGTGGCAAAAACGGCGGCCGCTATCCTGCCAGGTTTTATACCGACTGGCTGGCCCAAAGAGAAAATGTACAGGCAGACTGGATTGTTGATCTTAATTTGAAGAATATTAATCTGCCAGCACCGAACGTTTACAATTACACCCGTAAGCTGAGTGCTAAAGTGGAAGATGGAAAAGATACGTCTGGAAAAACAATTTATAAAACCGTGTATGCCACCTTGCATATACAAAGAAGGTCTTTTAACGCCAGCGCACAAATGGATATGAATGTACAGGATGGTAATCAAAAAAATATTCTCTATGATACGTTTACTGATTCTTACAACTGGCAGCAGGAGGCCGCTTCTTACAGTGGCGACAGCCGTGCGCTCAGCAACAGGGATTGGGAACTGGTGAATAACCGCTACTATCAGCCGGCACAGCAGGAAGTGATCAATGAATTGTACCGGGGGCTGTATCCGCAGGTAAAAAACAGGATCAGCAGGGCGGTTGATTTTTAGAAAGAACGTCCCCCAACTGCGTTGGGGGGCGTTCTTTTTATTTAAGAATATCAAGCATTCCGCCTTCATCAATTTTAATATGCACACCCGGCAACAAGGCAAGGCTTCTTATCCTTGCTGTTGACCGCAGCACAATGTCACCGGTTTCAATGATCACATCTGTATTTTCACCAGGTAAAGAGCCACAACTCCAGTTGCCGCTGTTTTCCCATTCATTGTTTACAGCGCCCGTCCACCTGTTAATGAATAGTAATGCCTCCGGTTCACTTATAGAATCTGTTCCGTCAAGTGTTGCCACACAACGGAATTTATATCCATAAAATCCTGCCGGTGCGGATGCAAGCCATAAAGTGTCATTGTCAATACCAGAGTAAACAGAATCGTTCACCAGGTTTTCAAAGCCATTACCGGTATCCACCTGCCATTGATAACTGTATCCATTCCCTTCGGGTTTAAATACAAACCAGGTATTGCCCAACTCACAGAACTTTCTTACTGGCGGCACCGGCGGTACCGGTCTTGTATATTGCAGCACAACTCCATTATCGCCCCCGGCAAAACCATACGTGGAATCGATCATGTGTATGGAATACAAAGTGGTGGTGGTGCCTGTAGAATCCTGCACCCACCCGGCACCGTTATAGCGGAATATCAAACCAGAATCCCCTGCTATCCATCCATTGCTGCTGTCTGTAAAAAAACACTGCGGAGGTTTTGCTGTGTGGGAAGCAACTGCTGTTCCCATGCCGTGCCGTTATATCGAAACAAAACCCCTTCTTCACCCACGGCCCAGGCCAATAAAGAATCCACAGTAAAAACGCTGTTTAGTTTTTTATCAGTAAACGCCGGCAATACATTCCAATAGTCATTGGCATATTGAACTATCAAACCGCTCTCACCATCAACCCAACCATTTCTTTTATCGGCAAAATGCACCGCAGATGGATAACGGCTGCCAATAACCGCCGCAATAGACAATGAATTGCTTTGATAGTCGTAATAAGAAATCACATGGTTGATCTCTCCCGAAGACCATGCAAAAAGCTGGCGGCATACAAAACCTGTAGTATCTTCAAAAACATACATACATATGTTGGACACACTTGTATCGGGATTGGCTACAGGATCAATATTTTTATTCAGCCAGTATTGGCCGTTCCACTCCAGCAGATCACCATTTAACCCCAGCCCGAAACTGTCAGAAAATATTCTTAGCGCAGTGCAAAAAGTATCACTGGTTAATACAGGCACAGAATCAGGCCAGTACTGTCCTTCCGGAATACGGATATAGCCACCATCGACCCACAGATTTTTTTTGTCTGTGGCTATTACATTGGTTACAGCCACATCGAGCGGTAAAGTCTGGATGGTATCTAAATATTTTATAGAAAAAGCAGACCAGTTGTTTTCCTGCAGCAGCTGTATCTTTCCTTCGTTAAAGTCCTGCGGATTGTTATTACCGATCTGCGAAACAGCCCATGCAGTTCCGTAGCCTGTGGTTTGAACCCACGCCAGGTCAGGTACACTGGCTGCCGGAGCAGGCGACCACATACCATTTTCGTATATCATATTCTGATAGTTGTCAGACACACTGATACCGTAATTGTCGTTGAGGAGCGACAAATGATATTGCTGGTAATAGCCGGGTATATCCAGGTGTTCCCATTCGTCATTTATAATATTGTATTGATAAATATGCTCCGCAGTGCAGATAAAACCATGTGCGGGCGATGAAAATTCCAAATCATATACCCTGCCGTCAACAGCACTGTGTACATCCCAAAAACCATTTTTGTATTCAAATACAATTCCACCATCATCCGCATGTTCCTGCGAATAACCGATCATCCAGCCATGGTCAGGATTATCAAAATACATATCCCTGAAACTGTACATCGGCAGCAGGTTGTGCATGGTATGTGTATGGCTGTCGATCTTTACAATGGTACCGTTCTCTCCTGCCGCCCAGCCATGCACACTGTCTGTCATAAACAGGGTGTTGAGGGTGATATTCTCCGTTTCGGATTGATCCAATGTAAAAAGTACGGCCAGCGTATCACCGTTGAACTTAGATACTTTTCCATCATACCCGCATAAAAAGGTATTGAAGGAGTCAACCGTAAAAACATTTGAGTATAAAAAGGCAGAAGGGTCACCTGTGTTTACGGGAACCCATTGCCTGTTTTTCAACTGCATCAGCGAACCGCTGGTTAGCATAAAGCCGTTGGAACTATCAGAAAAATGCAGGCCCAGCGGAACAAAAAAATCAGGACGCTTGATATGATTGTACTTCAAAGGCACCTGCCTCCACTGTGCATTGGCGATTGATGTGATGAATAGAAAAAAAGCGCAGAGGTAATAGTTTCTCACAAATCGATAGAAAATTGATAATCTGCAAATCTCGTAAAAATACAGCAACACCTTATTAAATATTTGGTTAACGGGGCTGCTATCTGCGGCAACGATTGCAATCAGAAGATACTATAAATGAGCCAGCTCGATAGCCAGGCAAGGCAGGTCATATAGATCAGCTGGATGATGGGCCATTTCCAGCTACGGGTTTCTCTTTTCACTACGGCCAGCGTGCTCATGCATTGCATGGCAAATACGTAAAATATCATGAGTGATAAACCGGTTGCAAGGGTATAAACCTTCGTGCCGTCCGGCTTTACAGCCGCAGCCATTTTTTGGCGAAGGGTACTGCTGTTATTGTCCGCATCTTCCCCCACGCTGTACAAAGTAGCCATGGTGCCAACAAATACCTCCCTGGCTGCAAAAGATGTAATGAGTGCAATGCCGATCTTCCAGTCGAAGCCAAGGGGGCGTATGGCTGGTTCAATGGCTTTACCGGCAATACCGGCAAAGGAGTTTTCCAACTGCTCAGATTGTTGCTGTTTATCCAGCAAGGCTTCGTTGGCCGGATCTTGTTTTTTTAATTGCTCGTATTTTACTTTAACCGCCTCCATTTTTTGTGGTGGACCAAAGGTGCTGAGTGCCCATAACAACAGGCTGATCACCATGATCACTTTACCGGCATCAAACACAAATATTTTCGCCTTCTCTATCATAGTGGTCACTGCATTGGTCCACCTGGGACTGCGATACACCGGCAGTTCCAGTATAAAAAAACTTTTCTCTTTGATATTGATAAAGAGTTTCATGATGTAGGAAACGATCAGTGCCATAACGGTGCCCAGCAAATAAAGCCCCATCATTACCAGGCCCTGCAGGCTCAATACACCAAAATACAATTCGGATGGGATCACCAGCGAAATGAGGATGGTGTACACAGGCAGCCTGGCACTGCAACTCATCAATGGCGTTACCATGATGGTGAGGAGGCGCTCTTTCCTGTTCTCGATATTCCTGGCCGACATCACTGCAGGTACGGCACAGGCAAAACCACTGATCATGGGCATAACGCTTTTTCCATTCAGTCCTACTTTACGCATCAGTTTATCCGTAAGAAAACTGATCCTCGCCATATAGCCAGTATCTTCCAGCAATGTGATCAATCCAAACAGGATCATGATCTGCGGAATAAAAACAAAAATACCGCTAAGCCCGGCCAGTGCACCATTTACGATCAGATCGGCCCACCAGGTGTCGGGCAACATACCACTGACAAAACCACTGATCTTTCCAAAAGCCCATTCTATGCCGTCCATTGGGTATTGTGCAATCCAGAAAACAGATTGAAACAGCAGGAACAAAACGCCCAGCAAAATAACATAGCCCCATTTGCGGTGAAGAAAAATATTATCGAGTTTCTCCGTGAGCAGTGCTTTCCTCAATGGATCTGCCTCCACCACCGTTGTCTGCATAATATGCTTGATACGGGAATAGCGGCTCATGATCTCCTCGGCCTGTGTTTTGGTAGGGTTAAAATTATTTTTAACCTCTACCGCTTCAATATCATTTTGTAAAGCAGCGGGCAAAGAAAAATGTTCGTGGTTGATCAAAAAATGAAGTGCCTTATAATCACTGATCCTTGGCACCAGTTCTTTTACTGCGGCAATAGATTGTTCGGCCAGTTCGTTGGTATCAATAAAGGGGCGTGGACTTACAAACTGGGCAGCAACCGTTTGTTCAATTATTTTTTTAATCGACGCAACACCTTTGTTCTTTCGTGGATTGGCGGCTATAACAGGAACGCCTAACTCTCTTTCGAGTCCATTGATATCGATCTGTGTTCCTTTTTGATGAGCAAGATCCATCATGGTAAGCACCATTACCACAGGGATCTTGAGGTCAATGATCTGGGAACAAAACAACAGGTTTCTTTTGAGGTTACTGGCGTCTGCCACCAGCAACACCATATCCGGATAAATATCTTTGTCCTGTTGCAGCAGCACCTTATAAGCTACCCATTCATCCGAACGCTTGGGGTACAAACTATAGGTTCCCGGAAGGTCAATCAGCGTGGAGCTGAGTGTGTCAGAAATCCTGAATTGCCCCGTTTTTTTATCTACTGTCACGCCGGGAAAATTACCCACCTTTTGATTAAGCCCGGTCAATAAATTGAATAATGAACTTTTACCACTATTGGGGTTCCCTACTAAAGCGATATTGATGTGCTGTGACAAATGGATTTCCCTGCTGCTTAACTAATTGTAAACAGCGAAAATAGTTTGAATGAGCGGTATAACCTTACGAAATGGGAAAGATGGTTTACCCAATGAGGAAGAATGCAGGGCCAGGTTGCTGAATTGTTGAATTGCTGAATTGTTTAGGGCCGTTTTGTGTCTTTACATTTTTCCCCTTTAGCCTATTGCCTATTGACCATTCACAATTCTGTACATTTGTTTCATGTGGCCGCAATACATACTACAAATACAACAGGGTGATACAAAAGCCCTGGCCCGCTGTATTTCGCTGGTAGAAAATGAAGTGAACGGGTATGAGAATTTAATGAAGATGTTGCCAGCTTCCTCAACTCCGGTGATTGGCATTACTGGCCCACCCGGGGCAGGTAAAAGCACCCTGGTGGATGCCCTGATCAGCTTATTGGTAAGCAAAGAAAAAAAAGTGGGGGTATTGTGCGTTGATCCATCTTCACCCTTTAACCTTGGAGCATTGCTTGGCGACAGGATACGCATGAGTGAATGGTACAACCATCCGGATGTGTTTATCCGGTCATTGGCAACTAGAGGTTCGCTGGGTGGGCTGCATCCAAAGATTATTGAGATCAGCGACCTGTTAAAAGCAGCGCCTTTTGATTATATCATTGTAGAAACAGTGGGTGTTGGCCAGAGTGAGATAGAAATTGCCGGCCTGGCGGATATAACCATTGTAACTGTAGTACCCGAAGCCGGTGATGAGATACAAACCATGAAAGCGGGCCTGATGGAAATAGCCGACATATTTGTGGTAAACAAAAGCGACCGTCCCGATGCAGACCTGTTTGTAAAAAATCTAAAAATGATGCTGGCACCGGCATTCCATACAAAACAACAAACTATCCCAGTTATAAAAACCGTCGCTTCACAAAAAAAAGGGGTTGATGAATTGCTTACTGCTATTTTTGAACAACGAGGAACAATAAACGAGAAGAGGAGTTGGCTATTGGCAGAAAAAGCCTTTCATTTAATTCAGCAAAAAAGAATGGCCAACATTAACAAGGAAGTACTTAAAAGATCGATCGAGGCTGCAGGAAATAATTTTAACCTCTACCAGTTTATCGGGCAATTTTAATTTTGATTGCTCTTCCACCAGCGATAACCAATCACCCCCATAAAAACAAACGGTGCAGCCATCAGGTAAATGATACCGGCGTTCAATCCCTGCGCAGGGCCCTCACCTAACTGTTGGGCTGTTTTGGTACAAAGTGAACATTGAGCAGATACATCAACTGTAATGCAACAAAACAAAACAGCCACTAATATGATTGATACTGATTTTCTCATCAGTTGCAAAGGTAGGTAAGGTTGGTTTATTTACCCGTATTGTTTAATCATATTCAATTATTCAGGTAACCTCATCAGGAATACCGTTTTCTTTCAAAGTTCATGACTGGCTACCCGGCTTCTGTAATATCAAATACCCCCCGTGTTGTAAAATTGGGCGTTCTGTATGAACTTTTATAAAGATTTGCTGGTTGTAAATTTTTAATTTTACAGGGTTCATGAAAATCACAGCGATATTTCTTTTACTTCTCTGCTCCTTTCACCTGAAGGCGGAGGCAATAGATGAAAAGCAACTGCTGTTGCTGGTAGCCGAAAAAGACAAAACACTTTTTCAAAAAACCGACTCCACTTTAGTGGCTTTTTATCACAAGTCAGGTGATCCGGAGAAAAAACAATTGCTCCGTTTTTTTTCAGCCAATGCCGGCAGCAGCGACCCTTATATTGCTGCCCGCTGTTTGTTGTGGCAAGGGGTCATTGTATTAAGACCGCCCTTTAATAATTCCCAGGAGCCATTTGGCCTGATGCAGCAGGCCATACGGCGGGCCATAGAAAGCGGTGACGAATACCTGATGGTGCAATGCTTCGAAATTTTTGCCTTGAATTGCACCTCTATGGGCCGGCCCGAAACGGCTCTTTTTTATCTTTTAAAAACGGCAGAGATCCGGAAGCGCATTGGGGATGATTTTTTCTTCACCAAAAACAAGGATCATTTTGGTACCATCGGCGATCTGTTGTACAAAATGCAGGAATATGAACAGGCCATCCAATATATACATCTTGCAATAAATGACACCGGCAGGCTTGTCAACAGGCATATGATCTCCATGAATACCATGGGGCTTGCTTACCAGCGGATGGGTAAAAGCGATTCCGCCCTGTACTGGTACAACAAAGCGATGGAGGCAGCAATTGTCAACAAGCACCTGGTTTGGCAGGGCATAATCAGTGGCAATACCGGTTCGCTGTATTTCGATATGCACGAAGACGAAAAAGCACTGCCCCTGTTATGGAGGGATTATTACAGCTCTTTACCGGGAGAAATAAACAATGCCGGTAACACACTGCATCGCATTGCGCTCATTTTACTCAGGAAAGGTAAAAGCGACAGTGCCCTGCACCTGGCAAGGCAGGCTTTTCATATAGTAAATACAGTACACTCACCCAATCCTCTTTTTATCAAAAATGCCTGTTATGCACTGGGTGAGGTGTTTAAAAAAAAGCTGGTAACCGACAGCGCATTTTTTTATGCAGATCAGTTTCACCACCTGAATGATTCCATCAACCGGTCTGCTGCGGCAAACCGCATGGATGTGGTGCAAACAAAACTCGATTTTGAAAAACTCAGCAGCAACATCAATACCTTACTCCGGGAGAAGGAAGCAGAAAAAACCCGCCGGAATTACCTGGTTGCAGCCATATTGCTGCTGGTTGCGGCCGGCTGGTTTTATTTCCGCTGGCAGCGGCAGCAGTATATCAACAGGCAGCAATCTTTATTGCACCGGCAACAAATTGCTGAGACAGAAATAACCAATGCCCGGGAAAAGCTCGAAGAGTTTACCAGGCACCTGGTGGAAAAAAATGTATTGATAGAAAATCTGAACGCACAATTGCAGCAGCAAAACCTGCAGGTGAACGAAGCGCTGCAAAATCAAACCATCCTCACGGAAAACGACTGGCTGCGTTTTAAGGAAATGTTTGAAAAAGCTCATCCCGGTTTCATATCAAAACTGCAACAGGCCGCACCGGATATCACTACTGCCGAGTTGAGGCTGGCCGCCTTGATACGGCTTAACCTCGGTAACAAACATATTGCTTCCATGCTGGGTATCGGTACCGATGCTGTACGTAAAACCAAAAGCCGGCTCCGGCAAAGACTCAATATCACCCTAGAAGATGGTTTGGAAGATTTTATAAGAGCTGTACCCTTACTTCCCGCCGGATAAAACCCTGTCAATACCTGTTTTATCTGCTTGTCCCGTTTTGTCACGCTGGCTGTCCCGCTATGTCCTGCCACATAATTGGAATCCCTTTTCCCGCATACTAGCTTCAATCCTTTAATGGGAAACATGCAGACAAAACCACATCATACGAATTATGCAGCCGTGCTGCTGTTGGTTTTTATTGTGCTGTTGTTACTCTACCTCTTGGCCGAGAGCTGGCAAAGAAGTGAACATATTGACAAGACATTACAGGATATCCCTTCCACTATACATCAATAAGCCATCAATAACTGAGTTATGAAAAAAGAAATCATCCGCCTGCACTGCCTTTTTTTGCTGTTGTTTGCTTTGTCTGCAAGTGAGGCAACCGGGCAGGTCACTAACAGTAATTTTAACTACCTGCTGCAGTTTAAACAGGGCGGTAATGTAGGTTTTGGACTATACGGCCAAGCCATGAACTTTTATGCCCTCAATGATGAAGATAGTTCTGCCACCTACACAGAACCCTTTCCAACGCTATGTTACTACTACAGCTCTGCTGTTGGTCCTGAGATAACCTATAACCTGCACAGCACGCAAACACAAGGTGCATTTAAATGTACCGACCTGTCAATACGGGGTATCCTGAAAAATTCTCCGCCCGCTGTTTCGCTGCCCTGCCGTTATACCACCGGTACAGCAAACTACCTGGACGATGTAGTGGCTTTTCAAAAAGGACACCTGATAGATGATCCGAGGAAAACACCCAAAACGGCGAATAATTACAACGAATTCACCCTGCCGGTTTCTAATATCGGGTTTATCCGGTTAAGAGATTACTGGAGGTATACCAACGGCGTTGACTTTGGCGCCCCTTTGCGCTTTGGCTCCATCAACCGGGATACAACCCTTACACATGTCAACAATAATTATAGCCGGCCATACAATGACACCGCCTATAACAGGTATGGCTACCCAAACACCTACAGCACTGCTGCCAATGCGGCCTTTAGCACTGCGCCGGATGTGGCATATACATTTGAGCTGGGAACTTTGTCGGCCATCACCATCAGTACCAATAACCCAAAAACCAACTATGATACCAAGATTCACCTGGTGCGTATCACAGGCACAGGGGCAAACTCCTATGTGCTGCTGAAAACAAATGACAACCTAAGTGAGTCTATTAAGTTTTCCTTTATCACCGATACGCTCTGCGCCGGCACTTACGGACTGATAGTTGAAGGGGCTACCGGAAATGACAAAGGTATATTTGAACTCAGTATCCGCACCCAATTATTTGCAGCAACAACAGGCGGTACTATCAGTGAAGGTTACACGGTTCCCAAACCACAGGAAGAGTTTCCCTTGCTTATCAACAACATCAGCAGCCCGGCCTTTTTTCCGGCCACTTTTTCACCATTCTTATCATGGGAAAAAAGTGAAAACAGCGATACTGCCTGGCAAACTGCGGTTAACAGCAGGGATTCTGCCGGTTACATCCTGCCGCCACTCATCACTGCCACCAAATTCCGCAGGGTGTACAATGTTTGTGGCACAAAATTTTTCTCCAATACATCAGTGATCAAAGTAGTGAATCCCAATGGTGCCATTTCGGGAAAAGTAAAAAGCATTAGCGGCGCCGGTGTTAACGGCATAGAAATATCAGTGTATAAAAATGGAACCGGGCTTTCGGGCAGTACGCCCAGTTTTGTATACAAAGACACTACCGACAACCAGGGCAATTATTCTGTACAGCGCATCTACTACGGCGATCCGTCAGAAAATTTTTCTACTGAATTCGTGGTAAAACCATTCAGGGCCAACCATGTTTTTGATAATGATTCACTCACCGTTACACTTACCAATATAATACCCCAGTTGTCAGGGGTTGACTTTGTTGACTCTACTGTATACAGCCTCAGCGGAAGGGTGTTCCAGGAATGTGCCAGTTGCACCGGCATCAATGATAGTACCGAATTGCAAACCTGCCCGCTGGATAGTGTACGGATGAGCAGCAATGTGGCCGGTGTGATACCCGTACTCACCGGGTACGATGAAGTGACCCGGGAATATGGCAACTATGCTTTGTCTGTACAAAACCCGGGCAGTTATAATATCATACCATCTTACAGGAATCACTTGTTTCTTCCACCTGTAAGATCTGTTTCAGTAACAGGTGATGTATCCAATATTAATTTCAATGATACTTCCACCCGGCAAATAACGGGCAGGCTTACCGCAGGATGCGGTGATTATATCGGCACGGCTGTACTCGAGTTCACTGATATACTCCCCGCTGATGCACAGGGCAACCCCAGGGTATCCTGCTTTAGAAAAAGAGTAACCACCACTACTGGAACAGGCTTCTATTCTATCCGCCTGCCGGCGAGAAAATATAAAGTAAGGGTAGTGAGTTTTTCTGCCAGTTCGGATGTAAGCGCTCCTGATCTGCTGGCCTTCTTCAACATCAATGTGCCGGCAGATTCCCTTGTGAGGGATATAACGGAAAGGGATACCAGCTTAAACCTGGTGTACCAGCGGCCGCCGGTAATGGTGCTGGAAGGACTGGATAATGATTGTAACCGGGCGCCTGCAGACTCTGCCTTTGTAGTGATTCCACAAGGTGTTACCAGGACCTTTTTGGTAAAACTGTTCCAGGGACCTGCCATCAAAGCCTGCCCGGTTACAGATACCAGCCTTATCATCAATACCAATATACAGCAGGAAGATAATAATGAAGCCATCAGCTTGCGTACACAAAACGGGGTTGACACCGTTCGCTTAAAAGGCGGTACTCCCAATATTGTATATCCATTTTATAAAACATTCAATATACAATTCAATGATGTATATGGCAGAAATGTGCAGGTGAACCGCAACGTGGTGGTAACAGGTTTAAAGGCCAATATAGGTTCCTTTGCCACCGTATCGCCAGAAATTCCATTGATGATATTGCATGACCCGCCCGGCGATAACAGCTCCAGCTTTTGGGAAACCAGCAAAACCAATGAAACGGCCATGCGCTTTTATACGGCCACCAATGCCAATGCAGGCTTATGGGGAGAGGTAAAACTGGGTACTTCTTTAATAACAGGCCTGGGTGTGGCAACGGAAACATCTGTATGGGGAACCATCCGGGGTTCTATTGATGTAGGTACAAGAAAAAGCACAGACGAAGAAACGATCATCACCACCACCACCACGCAAAATTTTTCCACCTCAGATAACTCCGATATAACCGGATCAGGAGGAGATGTATTTATTGGTGCCGCCCTGAATTTAAAATATGCCGTTACCAACGAAATTTCGTTTACTCCTCCCTGTGGGCTGCGCCGGCAGGAAAAACTGATGATCGCCAATGATGGATTTGCCACCGAGTATATTTATTCGGAGAATCATATCCGCAATACTTTATTGCCGATACTGAAAACTTTCAGGGACAATCCGGGAAACACCACAGCGCAAACAAATAATTATGCTAACCAGATCAATATCTGGGAACAGGTACTTGCCAATAACGAAGCCAACAAAAGAAGGGCGGCCTTTGATAAGAATATTTCCTTTGATGGAAGCTCCGGGCCCATCACTTCCACCACCACTACCAGCAGCACTAAAAACAGCACTATTGAATTTACGATGGAGCTGGATGCGCAGCTGGCCCTGGAGCTGGGCTTTGAAGCAGCAGGCAACGGTGTAAGTGGTGGTGTGAACGTGGGTTTTAAAATTGAAACCGGTAACAGCCGTACCAATACTACTACTGCCGCCACCACCATTGGTTACACACTGGATGATGACGACGATGGCGATTTCTTTTCTGTGGATATTAAAAAAGATCCTGTATATAACACGCCGGTATTTGAACTGGCAGCAGGCACGTCCAGTTGTCCCAACGAAGCAGGTACACAGCCCCGTGATGAAATGCAGTTGACAGCGCCTGTACCGGTTGTATCAGGTGTTGCCCCCGATGGCGAAGCAGAATTTATATTATTGCTGAGCAATACCAGCCAGAGCGGTGAAGAAAGAACCTATGACCTGTCCTTTGTGCAGTCGAGCAATCCCAATGGAGCAGTGGTAACCATTGGCGGTAACCCGGCATTGGGGCTTTTTTCTTATACCATTGGTTACCTGGGCCAGGTACAGATTGTGGTAAAAGTGAAGCGTGGAGCAGCCAATGTTTTCTCGTATGAAGGTTTACAGTTTAAGGTAACAGATAACTGTGGCGGCGATATTGAAAAAACAGTGTTGCTCTCTGCTTTTTTCACCAGCACCTGCAGCAATATTGTGCTGGCATCACCTGAAAACAACTGGGTAGGCAGCAGCTACGACAACAATATCATCCCGGTACTTTTCAATGGGTATAACATCGGCAACCTTACCAGTGTTACACTGGAATATTCAAAAGCGGGGTTGAGCAACTGGGTGGAAGGTTTTACGAGACCAGCAGCACAGATCAACAACAGCAGCAACGGAACGCTGGTCAACTGGAATATTTCAGGTTTGGCAGACGGTGCCTACAATCTCCGCCTGCGGCTTAACTGTGCTAACGGTATTGTGTATTCGGAAAGAGTAAGCGGTGTGGTAGACCGGCAGGCACCTGTACTGCTGGGCCGTCAGCAACCAACCGATGATAACTATATCACAGGCGATGTGATCGGTGCCAGCTTTAATGAAAATATCGATTGCAGTACGTTGACCAATTACAACGCTGAATTAAAACGCCTCAGTAACGGGCAGCTGACCGATATACGGCTGGGCTGTTATCAAAACAGCATCGTGATAGTACCGCTTACGGATATTGCAACTTTTACCGGCGACAGTATGCAGGTGACCCTGCGTGGCATTGCAGACCCGTACGGAAATGTAAAACCCGGTACTGACGTATGGAAGTTCATCGTTGGAAATTTCACCCCGGTAAATAATAACAGCACAGCTACGCTCGTATGCACCGACAGCAGTGTAATCGAAAATTCAGGCGACAGTATTGTGTGTACTTTCAAATTACCGGTGCCAACAACACACGATACCCGGATCAACTTTACCGTATCGGGCACTGCCACCTGGAATACGGACTATACGATCAGTTACGGACAAACGCCCCACCAGTCGGATTATTTTAATGGATCACAAGGCAGTATCAGTATCCGGCAGGGAACAAGGTCGGCGGTACTAAAAATAAAACCAGTAGCGGATACTTTTTATTCGCCTGATAAAAAGATCAGCGTGAGGCTCGCCGAAGGAGGTGATTATGTGCTGGGAGATTCATCCGGCATCACAGCAGTGATCGTTAACGATGATACACAGGACACCTATACTTTTACCGGCAATGGAGATTTTACCCAGCCTTCCAATTGGCAGAACAATAATATTCCGCCGTACAATAATCCTTTATATGATGAGATCGTTATTGATCCTGCTGGTAATGGAGAATGTGTATTGACCGTTCCATTAAAAATAAGAACCGGCGGCAGGCTCATCGTGCGGCCAGGGAAGAAATTGCGGGTGGATGGCAATGTGAGAGTGGTGAACTATTAGATGACAATGGGTCGCAAAACAAAAGCCTCTCCGGTTGGAGAGGCTTTTTACTTAATATAATTACAGGTTATACTGCTTCAGCATTCATTTGCTTCTGCACTCTTTTCCTGTCGTCTTCATTCAAAATCACTTTACGTAAGCGTACACTCTTGGGCGTTACTTCAATACACTCGTCCTGCTGAATGTATTCCATACATTCTTCCAGCGTCATCATGATCTTTGGTGCTGCTTTGCTGGCATCATCCGATCCGCTGGCACGGTGGTTGGTTAATTTTTTTGCTTCCGTTGCATTCACCACCAGGTCTCCTGGCTTAATATGCTCAGCGATGATCTGGCCTGCGTACACATCATCTCCCGGATCTACAAAAAACCTTCCCCTGTCCTGCAATTTATCAATAGAATAAGCGGTTGTTTTTTCAGTTGTTTTGCTTAACAAAACACCGTTGTTACGGCCAGGGATAGCACCTTTCCAGGGCCTGTATTCTGCAAAACGGTGGGCCATTACAGCTTCACCAGCTGTATTTGTCAGCATATTGCTTCTTAATCCGATCAACCCCCTCGAAGGAATATCAAATTCTAAATGCTGCATTTCACCCTTGGTTTCCATCACCAGCATTTCTCCTTTCTTCTGTGTTACCAGGTCAATCACTTTACCGCTGTATTCAGAAGGCACATCCACCACCAACACTTCATATGGCTCATGTTTAACACCATTGATCTGTTTTACCAGTACCTGTGGTTGCCCAATGGTTAATTCAAAACCTTCCCTGCGCATGGTTTCCACCAAAATGCCCAAGTGAAGGATACCACGGCCATACACATTAAAACTATCTGCACTGTCGCTGTCTTCTACTTTGAGCGCCAGGTTTTTTTCTGTTTCTTTCATCAACCTGTCACGCAGGTGACGGCTGGTTACAAACTTACCTTCTTTACCAAAGAAAGGCGAGTTGTTGATACCAAACAGCATACTCATGGTTGGTTCATCCACACTGATCACGGGTAATGCTTCCTGCACCTCCACATCAGAAATAGTATCTCCGATATTGAAATTCTCCAGGCCTACCACTGCACAAATATCACCGGCAAAAACTTCTGTTGTTTTCTTTTTACCCATGCCTTCAAACACATACAGTTCTTTCACCTTCATTTTTTTAACGCTGCCGTCTGCCTGCATCAAAGCGATCTGCTGGTTTTCTTTTACACTGCCACGGGCTACCTTTCCTACGGCGATCCTGCCAAGAAATGAAGAGTAGTCCAAAGAAGTGATCTGCATTTGCGTAGGTCCTTCGTTTACTTTAGGCTCCGGTACATGCTCTAATATAGCATCCAGTAATGGAAGGATATTCTCTGTAGGAGTAAGAGAAGTATTCATCCAGCCATTTTTGCTGCTTCCGTATATCGTTGGAAAATCCAGTTGCTCTTCTGTAGCATCCAGGTTAAAGAACAATTCAAACACTGCATCATGCACTTCATCGGGGCGGCAGTTGGGTTTATCTACTTTGTTGATCACTACAATAGGGTGCAGGCCAAGTGCCAGGGCTTTTTGCAGCACAAAACGTGTTTGTGGCATAGGTCCTTCAAAAGCATCCACCAGCAGCAATACCCCATCAGCCATTTTCAACACCCTTTCCACTTCACCACCAAAGTCACTGTGACCAGGCGTATCGATCACGTTGATCTTAACGTCTTTGTAGGTAACGGATACATTCTTACTAAAAATGGTGATGCCTCTTTCCCTTTCCAGGTCGTTGCTGTCCATGATCAATTCGCCGGTTTCCTGGTTGTCCCTGAAAACTTTGGTGGCGTGTAAGATCTTGTCAACCAGGGTAGTTTTGCCGTGGTCAACGTGTGCTATTATAGCTATATTTCTGATATTCATATACGCTTTTTTAAACGAGCGGCGAAGGTACTGCATTTCAGCCGGATGGCAAGATTAAATTGGGATTAAATAGAGGGTGGATGGGGTTTTTAGAGGCTTTACAACAGCTTTCTATCAGATAGTTATCAATTGGGCCGCTATTCGCTCATTTTCAACACAAATTTTATAAGCCGGGGAACAAAACAGCAACACTTTTTTGTCTGGAACAAAACAAGCTATAGTCCATTTTTTATTGGTAGATGTACCAGGTGATATTATTCTTTTCAATTGCCCGGTGTATAAGTTTAAAATTCAATCTGCTTCACTCTATCTTTTTAAAAGTCTGCCAATAAAGCGTGGCGTAACTGGCTTCAGCAGTTGACCAACATAGTTTTTAGGGAATTTTTCATGAATTCCAAAAGCCTCCGGTTCTGCCGGAGGACAGGTATAGGTACCAAAAATGATATCCATTAATGGCGAAATATTGGCATAATTACCCCTGTCACGGTCTTTATCATGATGCCAGTGATGCAATTCCGGAGAGCCGATCAACATTTTAAGTTTGCCGATTGGCAACCGCACATTTGAATGTATATAAATGGCCCATATTCCCCTGAATGCAACAACCAAAGACAACGTATCCAGCTCGAAACCCATTATAAACGCAGGTAAATTGATAAGGCCAATGGTATAAATGCTGTCCAACGGGTGCTCCCTGTGAGCCGCCAGCCAATCGAGGTTTTCAGCACTATGATGTACCCTATGAAACCGCCATAAAAAATCCACTTTATGCTGTATCCTGTGGCCCCAGTAAATAATCAGATCACTCATTACGATCACTTCTGTTGCCTGTAGCCACACTGGTTGTTGCCTGATTGCCTGCCTGAAAGAGAAAGGAACGATCGTGGCTAACCAGGTACCGAAATGCTGTAAAACCAGCAACACCAATCCGCTCCATAAAAGATACTGACCAAGAAAAAAGCTAAGATCCAGCAGCCAGCCTTTCCTGAAAACATGTTGACCAGCTTTGGCAGGGAACACTTTCTCTAATGGAATAAATACCAGGCAAAGAAAAAGCAGGCTGATACTTGCATCAACAAGCAGGTGGAGAAAATTCATGGTTTCTTTTTAAATGTTTGAGACTTGATAAAACTGTCCAGGATTTTTTTAAAAAGGGTATCCCGGTAAACCACCGCACCTGATTTTGAACTTGTCATCAATTGCAGTTCCTTCTCCGGTATAAGTATATACTTAGGGTCTGTAACGGGTGAAAGAGAAGGCATTGGCAGGGGCATCGATTTGGAAGAGGGAAACAAGAGTTTTTTTGTACTGTCTTTTTTTAGTGTATCAGCTGCCGCCGTTTGAATGGTCCCGCCATTGGGACTGGTCTGCAGGTTGCTTTTACTGTGGTTTGATTGGGTTTCAAAAAAACCTGTTCGATAAAGCAGGAACAGGGTAACCAAACTGAGAGAACTAAAAATGGTAAGGGGTTTGATAAAATTTGATCTGGGCATACAATTAGTTTTTAAAAGCCTGGTAATAAGTGCAGAAATACTCTGAATGGTATTTAGGATGCAGGGTAAACGATTATTACATACAGGACCGGGAGATCTGACCGGAGTTTGACTTTCAGCCCGGAATGATATGTATCAGCGGGCATTGACAACTCACCTTTTTCCAGTAGGTTTGCTGCCTAAAAAAATTGCCAAATATGAAGAAAATTTTTGTTTCGTTGCTTTTATCTGTCAGCCTGCTAAAGGCCAGCGCCGATGAAGGCATGTGGCTGCCCATGTTATTGGGACAGCAAGTGTATAACGATATGGTGAAAAAAGGATTGAAACTCACCAAAGAACAACTGTATTCCGTAAACAAATCATCACTCAAAGATGCCATCATCATTTTTGGCGGTGGCTGCACCGGCGAAATCGTAAGCAATGAAGGATTGATATTCACCAATCACCACTGCGGTTATGATGCGATTACTGAAGCCAGCACAGTAGAACACAACTACCTGAAAGATGGTTTTTATGCCATGAGCAAGGACCAGGAGATAAAAACCAAACTCACGGTTCAGTTCCTCGACAGGATAGTGGATGTGACCAAAGAAGTGGAAGATGCCCTGCAAGGATTATCCTGGGCAGACAGGGTAAAAAAATTACCGGAAGTGTACAAAGCCATTACCGAAAAAGTGGCGGATAAAGACAATGGCCTCGCTGGCAGGATCTACAGCATGTTCAAAGGCAACCAATACCTGATGTATGTGTACAAAACGTACAGGGATATACGCTTAGTAGGCACTCCCCAGGAAAGTGTGGGCAAGTTTGGCGGCGATACCGACAACTGGGAGTGGCCCAGGCATACGGCCGACTTCTCTGTGTTTCGTGTATATATGAGCAAAGACGGAAAACCTGCCGAACACAGTGCAGAAAACATTCCATATAAACCAAAACATTTTCTTCCTGTTAGCATCAAAGGAATAAAGGATGGCGATTATGCCATGATCTATGGCTATCCTGGCGGCACCAACCGTTATGAAACCAGCAATGGCATACAACTGAAAACAGCTATCGACAATCCATCATTGGTAAGCCTGAGGGATGTGCGCCTGAAACTGATGAAAGAGCAGATGGTGAAAGACCCTGCAGTGAAACTGAAACTGGCGGCCAATTATGCCAATGTGGCCAACTACTGGAAATTTTTTGACGGAGAGTCAAGACAGTTAAAAAAATTCCGCACTTACGAAGAAAAACAGGCTTATGAAAATAAGTTTTCTGCCTGGGCTAAAGGCAAGGCCGGGTACGAAAATATTTTTGCTGACTATACAAAGAACTATGAAACCTGGACGCCGTATGCCAAATCGAGGGTGTATCTGAATGAAGGCATTCTTGGGTCACCACTGGCAAGATACGCCTCCACGTTAGTAAAGCTGGAGGCTGACCTGGTGAAAACAGGAGTGTCATCGGCCGATGCTAAAAAAACCATCGATGCTGCCACAGCAGCCAGGAAAAAATACCTGGAAGATGCCAACAGACCAAGCGATGAAAAGATCGTAGCAGCAACCGCACAAATGTTTTACAATGACGTGGACAAAAACCAGCACCCCATTGGTTTTTATGAAGGTATCAAAGCTGCTTATGGCGACTTGAGAGAAGATGCCACTTTTAAAAAATGGGCGAAGGATGTATTTGACAAAACAATGATCCTGGATGATGCCAAATGGACTGCATTTGTTGCCAACCCGGATGCCACTGTTTTGCAAAATGATCCGGCCTTTGCTTATGCGGCTGCTTTTGTAAAAAGCTAAAATACCAAGTATGCACCCATTTTCAAAGCTTTTACAGAAAAGAATGATGAGTTGGGAAGAGCCTATTTAAAAGGCGTAATGGAAATGAACCCGGCTGCAGCTGCCAAAATGTATCCCGATGCCAACTTTAGCATGCGGGTTAGCTATGGCAATGTAAAAAGCTATATACCAAGAGATGGTTTAAAATGTGATTATATCTGTACCAGCAAGGGTATTTTGGAAAAATATGTTCCGGGAGATTATGAATTTGATTTTCCTGCAAAAGGCGTGGAACTGTTGAAAAATAAAGATTTCGGGCAGTATATTGACAAGGTCAAAAAAGACCTGGTGGTTACGTTTATCACCAACAATGATATCACCGGTGGTAATAGCGGCAGTCCTGTTATTGATGGCAGCGGCAATCTGATCGGTTTGGCATTTGATGGCAACTCAGAAGCGTTGAGCCATAAACTGGCGGTGGACAAAGAACTGAACCGTGCTATCTGTGTGGATATCCGTTATGTATTGTGGTGTATTGACAAACTAGGCGGTGCCAGTAATATTATTAAAGAATTGAAGCTTGTGAGACAATAATGATTTGAAGATTTGGTGATAAACCAATTTGATAATGAAAGCCGCTCTTTAATTTTAGAGCGGCTTTTGTTTTTCGTAAAGTTGGTTTGCTGCAGATTTATTTATCTGCGAATCTGCGGCTATAATAATATTCCTGTTTAAATTACTTTTGAAGCATGTCTATTTTAAATATCGAATTCAAAGCAGCATCAGCTGATATCATAGCGGCAGAAAAAATTTTACTACAGCACGATCCAAGATTTATTGGAGAAGATCACCAGGTGGATACCTACTTTACTGTTGCCACAGGCAGGATGAAACTGAGAGAAGGTAATATTGAAAACGCTCTCATTCACTATGAACGGGAAAACACAGCTGGGAGCAAATCATCGCAAGTGATACTATACCAGCACCAGCCCGATAAAAATTTAAAAGCTATTCTTGAAAAGGCACTGGGCATAAAAGCGGTGGTGGATAAGCGAAGAAAGATCTACTTCATTGGCAATGTAAAATTTCATTTTGACAACGTACAAAACCTCGGTACATTTATTGAAGTGGAAGCCATTGATACCGATGGCAGCATTGGCAAAGAAAAATTACAGGAGCAGTGTGATTACTATGCGGCGATACTAGGTGTAAAAGAAGAAGACTTTCTAGCGGTGTCTTATAGTGATATGATAATTTCTAAATAATGCGGATTATAAATTTTCTTTCCCCCTTATTAATGATTTCCGCTCTCGGTTGTACATTAAACCGGGAAAACAACCCGGTTGCTGCTCAGGAGAAAAAAGTTGCTTGTATTCCATATTTTGATTTTGACAAGGTGGAGCATTATTCAATAATAATTGAAGAAAAGGAGTTTTGGAAAATGTATGAAAAGAAGAAAAAAACAGTGGATGAAAAAAAACTTATTGAACTTATACTGGGTTATTCAAAAGAAACCATATCAGACACTGTAATACTAAACGATATGGTAAAAGCAGGATACAAAAAATCGGATATAGCAGAAAGTAAGCTTAAACCTTTACGTGCCCTTTTTTGCGAACGGAAACACAAAGACGCCATGTATTCTGGTTGTGCTCCTTATTTCAGGGATATTTTAATATTCAAACGAAAAATTGCTGTTGTGGGTATTGCTAAAATTTGTTTTACTTGTGGCCACAGCGTTATTGTCGGATCAAAGCTGAATACGATGGAATTCGGTCAATCCGGCGACTACGAAAGGCTACAAAAATTGCTTTACAATTAATCAAACAACTTTCTATATCACTTGTTACTCATTTAACTTTACAAAAAAAATTATGAAAAAGATATTCTCCCTGCTGTTCTTTGTTGCCCTGGTTTCATTTGCTTTAGCACAGACCCGTGGGGCCAAGGTTTCCGGCGAAGAGATCAGTTACAAATCCGCTGATGGCACTATTTTAAAAGGCTATGTGGCCTTTGATGAAAATAAAAAAGGCAAACGTCCTGCTATCATTGTAATTCATGAATGGTGGGGAAACAACGATTATGCCCGTTACCGTGCCGATATGCTCGCCGGCCTTGGTTATATTGCCATTGCTGCCGATATGTATGGTAATGGCAAAGAAGGTCCCACACCAAAAGAAGCGCAGGAACTGGCAACCCCCTTCTATCAAAATCCGCAACTGGCAAAAGAAAGGATTGAGGCCGCTGTGAGCAAGCTGAAAGAATACGAACAAACGGATGCAACTCAACTGGCCTGTATTGGCTATTGCTTTGGTGGTTCCATGAGTTTGAATGCCGCCAACCTTGGCATGGACTTTAAAGGCATTGTGAGTTTTCATGGAGGCCTGGCCGTAGTGCCGGCGGAAGAAGGCAAGACAAAAGCCAAAGTACTGGTATGCCATGGTGGGGCAGATAAATTTATCAGCGACGAAGAGCTTAAAAAATTCAAAGACAATATGGATGCGGCGAAAGTGGACTACACTTTTATCTCCTACCCCGATGCCACACATGCATTCAGTAATCCTGATGCCACCGAAAACGGAAAGAAATTCGGTATTCCCATTGCTTACAATATGGCCGCGGATAAAAAAAGCTGGGAAGACATGAAGGCCTTCTTTAAGAAGCTGTTTCAATAACGGTCACTGTGATAAAGGAATTATTTAGGGATACCTGCAAAAAATTTAGTTCAGACATTCATCAGGCAGATTTGCTTTGGAACGAAATAGAGAAAGCATACAGCAGTAAAAAAAGACATTATCACAACTTATCGCATTTGCAAAACCTTTTGTCGCAGTTAGCAGCAGTGAAGAAGGAGATACAAAACTGGGATGCAATCGTATTCGCTTTATTTTATCATGACGTGGTGTACAATGTTTTAAAAAAAGACAACGAAGAAAAAAGTGCGGTGCTTGCTACAGACAGATTGACAACGCTGGGTTGCAGCACACTAACCATCTACGCTTGTAAAACAACTATACTGGCAACAAAAAGTCATGTAACAGATACAAACAGTGATGTAAACTATTTTACCGATGCCGACCTTTCCATTCTCGGCGCAACATGGAACGACTACAGGGCGTACGCACAGAATATAAGAAAGGAATATTCCCTTTATCCTGATATAATTTACAAACCAGGCAGAAGGAAAATGCTGGAACATTTTCTTTCTATGCAGCAAAAATTTAAAACAGGTTTTTTCTTTGATCGTTTTGAACAGCAGGCAAAAGATAATTTGAAAAAAGAACTTGACTCACTTTAATAATCATGGCGGAAGACTTATCCATTATACAGGGAACCAAACAGGAACAATACGAAGCATTGCTTCCACAGGTAAAGGCATTGATTGAAGGTGAACCTGATCTGATAGCCAACCTGGCAAATATCTGCGGCGCTTTAAAAGAACAGTTTGGCTGGCTGTGGGTGGGTTTCTATTTGGTTAAACCCGCTGCCACCGGCGAAGAAGAACTGGTGCTTGCACCTTTCCAGGGACCTGTTGCCTGTACCAGGATCAAAAAAGGAAGAGGAGTTTGCGGCGCCGCATGGCAGCAAGCAGTAACATTGATCGTGCCTGATGTAGAAAAATTCCCGGGGCATATCGCCTGCAGCAGCCTTTCAAGATCTGAAATAGTTGTTCCTGTTATTTCAAATGGCGAAGTAAAAGGAGTGCTGGATGCAGACAGTGCTTCGCTGAATGAGTTTGATGAAACTGACAGGAAATTTTTGGAAGAGATAGTGAGCTGGATAGCAATATAACGGGCCTTATTCAACTAATGTGTTTCGTTTGAACAAAAAGGCAGATCTGTTCAATCCGCTTTCTCAGTGTTTCTATCCACCAGCTTAAACCCTATCCCATGCAGTGTTTCGATTTTTACTGAATCATCACCTGCAAACACTTTTCTCAGTTTCGAAATAAACACATCCAGGCTCCGGCCAAAAAAATAATCATCCTGTCCCCATACGGCAGAAAGAATCTGCTCTCTTTTTAAAACGGTATTTTTATTTTCAAAAAAATATTGCAGTAAGGTGGCCTCCCGTTGTGTAAGCTCGGTTTTTTTGCCGTTATTAGTTACAATAAAATTGGTGGGGTCAAATTGATAAGCCCCGGCAGTATATATTTTTTTCTCTGCTTTGTTCGTCTTCTTATTCCGTGAAATAAATATCTCGATCTTTAATACCAGCTCTTCAATACTAAACGGCTTTACTAAATAGTCGTCGGCACCAATACGCAGGCCTTTCAGTTTGTCTTCTTTCAGTGTTTTAGCCGAAAGAAAAATGATGGGCACATCCACATCCGTTTTCCTGATGGACTCTGCCAGTTCAAATCCATCCATCACCGGCATCATGATGTCCAGCACACATACATCGTATTTCTTTTTTGCAAAAGCTTCCAGGCATTGCTTGCCATTTGCAAAATGATCTACTTCAAACTGTTGCTGCTCCAGGCTGTCTTTTGTTAGAAAGGCCAGCGTGGCGTCGTCTTCTGCGTATAATATTTTGTGTGTTTTCATAATCAATTTGAGTTGGGTCAGTTGTGCCCGGTCTGACCTACGGTGCCGACCGGAAGGCTAAAGTTATAACAGTTCCCTTGCCCGTTTCACTTTCTGCTTTTAATTTCCACCCATGCAGTTCGCAGATCTTTTTTACATAATACAATCCCAATCCAAAACCATTTACGGCCAGTTTTTTACTCTCTGGTGCCCGGTAGAATTTCTCAAATACATGTTTCAGGTGTTTGGAAGAAATTCCAATTCCATTGTCAGCTACTTTCAGCACAAGGTTATTGCCCTCATTTACCAGGTGGATGTTTATTTCCGGCGTTTTATCGCAATATTTGATAGAATTGTCTAAAAAGTTATAAATGATATTGGCAAAATGAAAGGCGTCTGCCTGTATGGTTTGTTGTTGTGCTGAATTATTCACCCTGATTTTAGCCGAAGGATATTTTAGATTAATGATATCAATGGCCTTATTGATAGTATCCGCCACATTCACCGTTTCTTTATTCAGCTGCAATGGATTCACATCATCTTTTGCCACATTCAGTATCTTCTCTAAATGGCTGTCTAATTTTTTGCCCTGCTCAATGATAATATTACTGTACTGCTGCAGTTTGGCATCATTGCCCACCATTTCATTCTTCGACAAAAAATTGGATGCGATCAATATGGACGCCAATGGAGTTTTAAATTCATGCGTCATATTGTTGATAAAATCCCTTTGCAGGGAAGCATACTTCTGCTGCTGTAAAATAATATAAATGGCATAGAGGTAAATCAATAAAGTGACCACCATCGCCGCACATAAAATGATCCATCCTTTAAGTGAAGCATAAATAAAACTGTTCTTATCCGGAAAACGCACGGCAAAATAATACACGAGGTTCTTTGCTTTAGGGAAATAAGTGCTCTGCTGGGCATCTGCTGTTTTATCAAACTGGATATAACTGCCATACAGCATATCATCTGTTTCGCAATCGTAGATGGCATACTCAAAATTGGTGCTGATGGCTTTTGCCTTAAACTTATTGATGAGCAGGAGCTCCAGCGTTTTGGCTTCAAAATCATTCCGCATATTCACCACATAATAATCTTTGGATACTTTTTCCACCGGGTTGGCATGTGGCGTGGTGTATCCATAATAGCGGTTCATTTCATTGGCCACTTCCAGCAGGCTTACCTGTATATTCTGGCTGAATTTTTTTTCTTCCTCATCAAAAGCCAGCTTTAGCCAAAGTACCTGCATGGTAATAATGCCTATAAAAGCTATCAGCCCGGCCAGTACAATTATTTTAATGCGGTTGATCTTCACTGTACAATGTTACGGTAATTCAATTTTTGTAAAGATGGTTTACAAACAATTTACAAGCTCTTCAAATCCGGTTAACAGCCTTTTGCCCTGCGGCGTAATAGTTTTACATCCGTCATCACTGCAGTGACACAACACTTATTCTATCATCTAAAAATCAATTGTATGAAACAAATTAAAATGACTGCCATCATCCTGGCAATGCTCCCGTTCTTCTCTTTTACTACTTTAAAAAATGTATCCTCTTTTCCATTTGCCAAGGTAAGCTGGGTAAAGGAACTGCACGACTTTGGTGAAATACCCAAAGGCAAACCTGTATCCATTGAATTCAGCTTTACTAACACCGGCGATGAGCCGCTTTTAGTAGCGGATGTGGTTACCAGCTGCGGCTGCACTGCTTCCGATTACAGCAGGGAGCCCATTGCACCTGGTAAATCATCTAAAGTAAAAGTAACCTTTAATGCGGCCACTGCCGGTGCATTTTCTAAAGATGTTACCGTAAACTTTCATGAGGCGGCCTTGAAAAAAGTGCTGAATATAAAAGGTACGGTAAAATAAAAGCCGCTTACTCCGCCTCCCTTCTTCAGGAGTGGAGGCGGTTCTTTATTTCATTTACAGGCAGTGTAGCTTACACTGCAACATTAGTAAAGGGTATCCTCAAAAACAGGCGCCGGCCTTTAATCCCCTTTAGGGGTTGGGGCATCTTTCCATCCCCATAAATAACGGCAGGCATACGTGCGGTAGGGGCTCCAGTTTTTTGCGTGTTTCAGCATCTTTTCCCTCAACTCTTTCTTATTCTCCGCTTTAATTTTATACAGCTTTATCATGCCCTGCTGTATTCCCAGGTCATCCAGGGCTAGTATGTCTTCCCTGCCCAATGTAAACATCAGTATCATTTCCACGGTCCATTGTCCCACACCTTTTATCTGCGTTAAATATTTGATCAGTTCTTCATTGTCCATTTTATGCAGCATGGCATCAGTAATGTTTTCCTTCAAAAAAAATTCACATACATTTTTTACATAGTTGGTCTTGGCATTACTGAGACCAACACCGCGGAGCGTTTCAAAAGGAAGGTCAATCACCAATTGAAGGGTAGGTTTTCTTTTCGGAAAAAGATCCAGGAAACGGTTGTAGATCACATCAGCTACCTTGGTGCTGAGCTGCTGGCTCATAATAGAAGCACACAAATGCAGCCATACCTGTTTCTTTTTTTGAAGTTCGCAGGGCTGCTGCCGTTCAATAATGGTTTTTAGTTTTTTGTCTTTGCAGAGATGTTCAAGATGTTGCATAAAGGCAAGATGCAAATTTATTTGCAAATTGTTTATACTTAAAAACTGTGGGGAGGTTATTATGCATCTGCCCATTCTTTAAAATCGGCCACCCGTTCCCGGCTGATGATGATCTCTTCATCTGCCTTAATGCCTTTTAAAGAAAGTTTAAGCCGGTTGTTGAAATAGGGTTTTACCTGTTCGATCACTTTGGAGTGGATGATCATTTTGCGGTTGATACGGAAAAAATCATGCGGATCGAGGAGTGGTTCTAATTTTTCAAGCGTAAAATTGATGATAAACCGGTTACCCTCTTTATCTACCAGGTACACAATTTTATTATCAGCAAAAAAATACGCCACTTCATCAGCATGCAAAAAGAAAGAACGCTGGCCCACTTTTGCCAAAAACCGGTTCTTGTATCTTGCACCAAAATTTTCTTTTACTGCATCACTGAGCAGGGTATAATTAACGGCGGCCATGGCAGCAAGACTTTTAAATTTATTCATGGCACTGGCCAGTGCCTCTGCGGTTACCGGTTTTAAAATATAATCAATGCTGAAAAGATGGAAGGCGTCGAGTGCATAACTGTCGTATGCAGTAGTAAAGATCACCGGCTTTTGCAGGTTGATCTTTTTAAATATTTCAAAACTATGCCCGTCGCTCAGGTGGATATCAACAAACAGCAGGTCGGGGTGCGGTTTTGCCTGCAGCCATTGTACTGATTCTTCAATACTCTCGAGTACTGCAACTACATTAATGGAAGCATCATAATTTTTTATCAGCGACTGCAGCCTTTCTGCTGCCAGCATTTCGTCTTCAATAATTATAACATCCATACAACTATCAGTTCATGTTTATCAAAGGCAGTGTTACTGTAAAATTATTTTCATTGGTATCAATGGCTACGGTGCGGTTGCTTACCAACTGGTACCGTTTGATGATATTCTGCAAACCAATGCCGGTGGAATTCTCTACGGTTTGCTTTTGCTGCAGGTTATTGCTCACCACAATGGTATTGCTGCCATTGGTATGCACATCAATTACCAGGGGCTTGTTCCTGCTCACTACATTGTGCTTGATGGCATTCTCTATCAGCATTTGCAGGCTTGCCGGGATGATGAGCTTATTATATTGATTTTCTGCAATGGTTACCTTTATTTGTAACCCTTCGGCAAATCTTTTCTCCAGTAAAAAAATATAGGGTTTTATAAAATCCAGCTCCTCTTTCAGCTCTACCAGTTCTTTGTTATGGTTACTTAGAATATACCGGTACACTTTTGAAAACTCCTCGATAAACCGGTTGGCTTCTTTGTTGTCTTTCATGATCAGTGCTGCCAGCACATTCAGGTTATTAAAAAGAAAGTGGGGATTGATCTGGCTTTTGATCAATTGCAGTTCGGCCTGTACGGTGATACTCTTTAACTGCTCAGCCTCCAGGGCAGAAGTTTTATATTCTTTAAAATAGAAGATGATGGCGTTTACCAGGTGATACAGCAGGTTTGCCAGCCAGCAATAAGTAATGTTGAGCTTTAGCGGAATGTAATTATCTTTTAAAGAGAAAGGATGCAATATCATACCAACGATCAATACAATAATAATAGTGAGGGTGGTGGCGCTGATACTGCCGGTAATAAAAAAAGCGATCTTGTACCTGATCTTATTTTTCTCCAGGGGAAAGACCTTTCTCACCAGCGGATCGGCCAGCCTGTTGATCTCCATTACCAAAAAAGTGATGGCAACAATGGTGGCAAGGGCATAATACCAGTCTATCTGGATGTTAAAATGATAGTACAGCCGGCAGAACTCCGTATTGGCATACGTGTACAGCGACAGCAGCAGTGCAAACCAGTATCGGTATCGGTGGGTAAACATGAATTTGTTTATTCTTATAAAGCCGGCAACATATATTTACTATAACATGTTACCGGCTTAGATGTTTGAATACCTGACTTTTATTTTGAGGTGTTGACCTAACCTCTTCCATTCATTTCCGGACCCATACAAAGCAAGAGAAAGCATCAATGGGTTTCTCGTCAGAAATACCGTTGATGCTTTTTAAAATACCGTTTTCACAGGAATGCTTTCTTATGGAATAATTACAGCATCAATTTTATGCACTACCGCTTTGGTACACATGATATCTGTGGCAATAATTTTGGCAGTCGGTGAAGGTAATACAGTACCCGATCCTTTAATGGTTGCGCCCGCTGAACTGATAGCAATTGTAGTATTTTTAGTATCAAACATAGTAAGAGTTCCGTTTGAAAGGCTGTTAGAAAAACCACGGCCTACTAACACATGGTGTTGAAGAACAGCGCCGAGTGTAGCTATTGGAATTTGGTTAATATTGGATACTCCCAAAGCAGTCAGTAAACTTCTAAACGCTTTATTAGTAGGTGCAAATACCGTAACAATATTAGAGTTAAGGAGGTTCACTAAACCTCCAACCTCTGTTTCTACCCTTACCACAGCCCTTTCCAGTGAATCAAGACCTTCGTCACCACCGTTAGCAGCTACCACTGTGGCAACCAGCTCTCCTGTTGGAGGTAAGAGCACCCTGTCTATTACATGAATTACACCATTGCTGGCAGAAACATCTGCGCTTTTTACTTTTACGCCATTAATATAAACTCCGCCGCTATTTTTGGTTACAAAAATGGAGTCTGCGGGAACACCAGGGGCCGCTGCAGTAGTATATTTTGTATTAACTGCTGTAGGAAGATCAGCAGCCAGCGCCTTGGCAGCTACTGTATGATATAATAATACTTTCTTTAAAAAGTCTGCCGAAAGCGGTTCTAAGGATGTAATGGCCGAAGCGTTAAATGCCGCGTTGTCTGGCGCAAATACAGTAAACGGACCAGTGCCGCTTAGTGTACTGCCCAAACCGGCTTTTGTTACAGCAGCTTCAAGTGTTGAAAAATTGGCATCTGCTACCACTTTGCCCGTAATTGTATTGTCGGGCGCCGGAGCCGGATCATCTTTTTTACAAGATGTTGTTGTTACTGTAATGAACCCTCCTATTGCCACTGCAAGGAAAATGTCTTTAATGTTTGTTTTCATGTTGAGAAATTTTTTGTTTGTGAAATGATTTATTGTACTAACAGCTTTTTACACCCAGTCGTCAGCCCGATGGGAGTGAACTGTACATAAAATGGAGCCGGTTGCCATTTTTAAGGCCTGCACTGTTTAATAAAATGGATTTAAGGTTAAACACACCGATTCGTAACACCCGCCATTGGTAAACTTATTTTGCCGTTTATCAAAGGCGATAAGATTCTTTTGGAACAACAATAATCCTGAAACCCTTTACTGTATTGACTTTTGCCCAAAAGCAGGTTCTACCTTACCACCAGCTACTAAAAAATAAATGGTATTATGTGTTGCATAGTACCAAATAAACTATATCTTTGTGTTATCAAAGTAGAAAAACACTAAAAACTTATAGTCATGAAAGCAACATCAAACAAATTCGCTCTTGTATCAACAACAACATTGGAAACTTTAACCATGGAAGTAAAAGAAACATTGGCTCCGGCTTCTATGCTTAGCCAGCACAAAACTTTCTCCGCTGCCGACCTGTGGCATATCCAGCGCCAGGTAAAGAGCAGGGTACAAAGAAGATTTATTTAATATCCCTTTTCTCCTCTTTTGGGAGACCGGGACAAAGTATAGCCATGAAATTTTTTAAAATTATTACACCATGAACATTGAGAACACAGCCAGCCAGATGCGCAAAGGGGTCCTGGAGTTTTGTATCCTTTCGGTGATCAAGCAAGGTGAAGCGTATCCTTCAGACATCATTGACAAGATGAAGGCGGCCAACCTGAACATTTTCGAGGGAACATTATATCCCCTCTTGACCAGGTTAAAAAATGCGGAGTTTCTTACTTACCGCTGGATAGAAAGCAACAGCGGCCCACCACGTAAGTATTTTTCGCTTACTGAAAAAGGAGCAGCCTTTTATGCAGAACTGGAAACCACCTGGAACGAACTGGCCAATGCAGTAAAAGCCATCACCGAGCAGGAACAACATTCAACAAACAACTTCAACCATCCATAATCAATAAAGTATAGCCATGCTTTTTGTATTGGGTAACCAACTAACGAAACATTTATAACACAAAGCCATGAAACAAGTAATAAATATCAACTTCCACGGGCTAGTAGTACCGATAGAAGTTTCTGCTTTTGACTTGCTTAAAAATTATACTGATTCGCTGGCAAGATTTTTTGCTGACGAAGAAGGCAAGGAAGAGATCATCAACGACATTGAAAGCCGTATTGGTGAATTGTTCCAGGAGCGTTTGAAAAAAGGCGCCACCTGCATCACCGACGAAGATGTAAATGCCATTATTAAAAGTATGGGCAGGCCCGAAGAATTTGACGGAGATGAAGAGAAAACAGCTTCATCCCTCGGCACAGGTGAAAAAACCTCCTCCTCCACTAACCAGGATACAGAAACCAAAAAGCGCCTGTACAGGGACGAGAATAATAAAATTATCGGTGGCGTGTGCAGTGGTATTGCAAGATATTTTGGTACCGATCCCATCATCATCAGGATCATATTTGTATTGCTTGCTTTTGCAGGTGCCGGAGTGCTGGCTTATTTTATTTTGTGGATAGCCGTGCCCAGTACAGCATCCAAAGAAATTGGAGGAATACGCAAAAAACTGTTTCGTGACCCCGATGATAAGATCATTGCCGGTGTGTGCAGTGGCCTCGGTAATTATTTTGGTGTTACGCCGTGGATACCGAGAGCGCTTTTCCTGATTCCGTTTTTATCGATTGCTTTCAGGTGGCATGAGTGGGGTGTATTTGACTTCCCTTCTTTTATAAGTCTTTCCTTTAGCCCAGGCTCACTGATCATCTACATCATTCTATGGCTGGTGCTGCCCGAGGCTTCCAGTACCACAGAAAAACTGGAAATGAAAGGAGAGAAAGTAGATATGAATTCGATAAAGAATTCTGTAATGGAAGAAATGAAAGGTGTACAGCATCGGGCAGAAAAATTTGCAAAAGAAGCCTCGCAGGTGGCGGGTGAAAAAGGACAGCAGCTGGGTGCGGAACTAAAAACCGTGGCTAAAAAAAGTGGCCGTTCACTGGGAGATGTGATCGTACTGCTGGTAAAGGCTTTTGCGTATTTTGTAATTGGCTCAGTAGTGTTTGCATTGGTAATAGCATTGTTTGCCATAGCCATTGCCGCCATTGGCCTGTTCCCTTTAAAGGTATTTATCCTGAATGATGGCTGGCAAACCATTCTGGCCTGGGGTACATTGATCTTCTTTATTGCTGTACCGGTGATCGGTGTTATTACCTGGATCATCAGAAGACTTGCTAAAATGAGGAGTAACAGCAAGGTTCTAACAGCATCCTTCGTTTGCTTGTGGGTGTTAGGATGGGTTTGTGTAACCTGCCTTGTTGCCTCCGTTGCCAAAGACTTTAAAAGTGTAAATAATGTAGATGAACAAGTAGTAAGCATTGCTAATCCTGCTGTAAACAAACTTGAACTTACCACCAATGAAAAGGGCGTAAGGGATGGCTACCGGTATAAAATTTTCCGGATAGAACCTTTTGAAGGCCTGGATGAAGACACTGCCTATGTGAGAAATATAGAAGTGAAAATAAGGAAAGCTATAAATGACAGCTTTCGTGTAACAGTGATTAAAATGGCGAATGGAGAAAACAGGAATTCCGCAAACAGCAATGCAGCTAAAATAAGATACAACGCCGTGCAAAAAGATTCCTTCCTTGTGTTTGACAAGGGAATAGCCATCAACAAAAATGATAAGTTCCGTAACCAGCGTGTGATTGTGACTGTGTATGTTCCGGTTGGAAAAAAGGTTAGAATTGACCGTTCTCTCAGCTGGAATCCCCGGGTACATGTAAGCGGTCCCTGGTACGATGAAGGATGGGATGAAGATTGGGACGATGAAGAAAGAGACTGGCAGTCTGGCAAAGACTATATCATGAAAGCTGATGGCCTTTACTCGGTAGAGGATGACAAGCCGGCAGACGAGGAAAAACGCCGGAAGCTGGAAAAAGGAAATGAGGATAATGAGGATAATGAGGGCGATCGTAAAGACAGCAGCACCAATAATGGCTACCGGTATAACAGCAGTCCTGTAGAAAAAACAGATTCGCTGAAACAAAAACAACTGGAAGAATTAAAGCGCAAAGCAGATTCTTTAAGAAAGGAAGCAGAAAAACTAGACAACAAAACACAAACAGCAAAAGTGGGAACTGCGGCCGGAACATCCAGTCTTTATCAGATGCCATTATTCATACAACTTTAGTATAAAGTAGTTTCAGTAGTTGAGTTGAAGTGAAACAAGAGAAGCCCTTGCTTTTTAGCAGGGGTTTCTTGATTGTAGCACGCTGTGAGGCAGCAGCTGCAGACAATCAGTTTTCTTCCTTTCAGGATCTGCCTTTTGCTACTTGCTCTATTCCCAATTGCCGCTTGCAAGCCACCGCTTTGCTTTTTTGCCAGCTTGTAAACTTGCCGGCTTGTTTTCCTTAGCTTTGCCGCATTGAATTAAAATAAATTATTGCTCCGCATGAAGAATACTCCTTTTACAGAAAAACACATTGCCCTAGGCGCTAAAATGGCTGCATTTGCCGGCTACAATATGCCCATCAGTTACAGCGGCATTAACGATGAACATGCTGCCGTGCGAAACAATGCCGGCGTTTTTGATGTAAGCCATATGGGTGAGTTTATTCTGAAAGGCGAAAATGCACTGGATCTTATTCAAAGCGTTACCAGTAATGATGCAGCTAAACTTACCAAAGGAAAAGCACAGTACAGTTGCCTGCCGAACCATGATGGTGGAATTGTAGATGACCTGCTGGTGTATTGCCTGGAAGAAAACAGTGCCTACATGCTGGTGGTAAATGCAAGCAATATAGAAAAAGACTGGAACTGGATCAGCAAGCACAATGATAAGAACGTGGAGATGCACAACATCTCTGATAAAACATGCCTGCTGGCAATACAGGGACCAAACGCCACAAAAATCCTTCAATCGCTCACTGAACTCGATATCCTCAATTTAAAGTATTACACTTTTGTAAAAGGCACTTTTGCCGGCGTGGAAAATGTTTTGATCAGTGCAACAGGCTATACCGGTGCAGGTGGTGTTGAAATATATTTCGAAGATCTGAACGACAATGCAGGCAAAATCTGGGATGCCATTTTTGAAGCCGGTAAAGTAGCCGGTATAAAGCCTATTGGCCTGGGTGCAAGGGATACCTTGCGGCTGGAAATGGGTTTCTGTTTATATGGTAATGATATCGATGATACCACTTCTCCGCTCGAGGCAGGACTTGGCTGGATAACCAAGTTCACCAAGGATTTTACCAATAAGGCATACTTTGAAAAACAAAAAACAGAAGGCGTTACCAAAAAATTAGTGGGGTTTGAAATGCAGGAAAAAGGCATTGCCCGCCATGACTACGAAATAAAAAGTTTTGATGGTATGCCAATTGGAAAGGTAACTTCCGGCACCATGTCTCCCACACTGGGCAAGGCGGTAGGTATGGGTTATGTGGAAGCAAAATATGCAGCCATTGACAGCGAAATTTTTATCGCAGTGAGAAATACTTTGTTGAGGGCTAAAGTAGTGAAAATGCCTTTTGCTTAATTGATAATGTTTAAATGGATAATTGATAATGTCTTTGTCTCCGGGTTTCTGAGGAAACTGCAGGATCATTCAATTAAAAAATTATCCATTATCAACTAACCAATTATCCATTAAATGTCCTTCATCCATCTCACCACCTTCATCGCTGCTCCCATCGAAAGGGTCTTTGACCTGAGCCGCAGCATCAACCTGCATAAGATCTCCACTGCACACACCCATGAAAAAGCCATTGCCGGTGTAATCACCGGCCTGATAAATGAAGGCGAAACGGTTACCTGGCAGGCAAAACATCTGTTCAAGGAAAGAAAATTCACGTCTAAGATAACGGCCATGAATAAGCCCGTAAGTTTTACGGACGAGATGACAGAAGGTGACTTTAAAAGCTTCCGGCATGAACATCATTTTAAATCAACGGATAATGGTACTATTATGATCGATGTGGTGGAAATGGAATGTCCTTATGGTATCATTGGGCAGTTGATAAATAAATTTTTCCTGAAAAATTATATAGAACAGTTGCTGCTGAAAAGAAATGAAGTGATAAAGGAGTTTGCGGAGTCAAAGAAATGGATCGGCATACTCTCTTCTGCCAGCCAATAATCCCGCTCAGCCAGCTAATCATTCAGTCCTGATTTTAAAACGGGCCGTTTCTACTTTTAAAAAAAATAAAAAGTATGAAACCTTATATGATGCTGCTTATTGCTGCTGCCTGTTTTTTTTCCTGTAAAAAAGACGAAGCTGCAAAGCGTTCCAGCACAGAACTCATTTCAAAACAATCCTGGAAATTAATTGCCGGCACGCAACAGCAATTACCTGCGGGTTCGGTGCAGGATATATTTGCACCCATGTCTGCCTGCTACCGGGATGATCAGTTTGTTTACAACGCCAATCTTACCTACGAAGGCAATGCAGGCATTACCAAATGCAGCCCGGCCGACCCCCAGGTTTTTGCAAGTGGTACCTGGAAATTTATCAATAACGAAACACAGTTGGAGAGAACGACCACTTCTGGTATTGGTGTTGGTACCATTGTATTTTCTGTAATGACACTTACCGAATCACAATTAAAACTGAAAGCAACAGATAGCGGATTTGAGTACATCCTCACATTTTCTCATTAGTACTATCAACCCCCCGATATGAAAAAACTATACTGCGTAATGATAGCCATGCTCACTTTAACAATAAGTGATGCACAAAACCCGGTGGGTAAATGGAAGATCATTTCCCATATCTCCAGTTTTGGCAGCGAAACTTTTGACTCTCAGAAAGCGTTGCTGCAACAAAGGCCCTGTGCCGCCAATATCTTTTATGAGATAAAGGATGATAAAACCTACCGGCTGAATGCAGCTTCCAGCGGTTGCGATGAAAAGTATAAAAAGATACAGGAAAAATTATACAGTAAAACCAAGTGGAAGTTTGAAGGCGGCATCATATCCATCTCGGCCACCGATTTTGCCGTAAGCCAGTCGTATAAAGTCAGCTTCTCCGGCAACCAAATGATCTGGAGCGGAACAGACGGCCAGGGAACCATTGTGTATCAAAAATTATAATACCCCATGCCGCAGTATATTACCATCGTTCTTTTATTTACCTGTTTATTTACATCAGCTCAAAATATTGGTATTGGCACCAGCACACCGGCTGCAAGTGCGATGCTGCATATTAGCAGTACCAACAAGGGTTTATTGATTCCAAGACTGACTTCTGCACAAAGAACCGCCATTGCAAATCCGGCAACCGGGCTGCAGGTATATGATACAAATACGAATAGCTTTTGGTATTATGACGGTAGCGTATGGGTTCAAACAGGCAGGAATTCCTGGGTGGAAAGCAGCAATAATATCAGCAATACCAACACCGGCAATGTGGGTATTGGCACACATTCGCCTTCGTATAAATTAGATGTAAACGGAAAAGGGGCATTCTATGGCACTCCTGTGAACTATAGTTTTAACGGGCAGCAGTATCTTTTTAGCGGAGGCGCTTTAAAATTCACCAGCGCCGCCTCTGCCACTATCAACAACAGCATCCTGATCGATGGCAACAAGGTTCAGTCTTATTATACGGATGCCGGGCTGATGGATGAATTTTCGAATCCGCTTTTACTGAACCCACTGGGCAGCACGGTAGGTATCGGTACACTTAACCCCTTGCCCAATTCAAAATTAACATTGCAAACAGATGGGGATTATGCCACGGCAATGACTATACGAAACCCAAGCGGCTCTGCCAGTTTGGAAACATTTATTGGTGGACCCGCTAATGGCAATACCATTTCAATGGGAACACAGGGTGCCATGCCAATTGCCTTTTACACCAATGGGGTTGACAGGATGTTCATCCACGATAACGGTAATGTAGGCATTGGGGTAGCCCGGCCCGCCGTTCCTAATTCCATGCTGGAGGTAAATGGAAGTTTTTCTTTACCCATCCGTACGATCAACGGAACCGGCAGCAGTACGGGTTTTATTAATGAAAATATTACCGACCAGGATTATACGCTGGTGATTGATTGCAGCAATGGGCATAGTGGCACTGTGTACGTGTACCTTCCCGAGGCATCTGCAAGAAAAGGACGGATCTATCATATTACCACCATTGCATTACCATGGTCTTTAAGTGGCAGGAGTACCGTACTTATTATGTACAATAATTCACCCATTACAGAATTGTTTGCCTACCAGTCGCTTGCAGCCAATACCATCGATGAATCAGAAAGAAAGTCTTGCACCCTGCAAAGCAATGGCAGCAAGTGGCTGATGATTGATTCTGACTATTTCCGGTACTCAGATACACGATAATAAATCTCAAAATCAATTGATATATCATGAAACAACTTACCATCTTCGCTGTATGTTTACTGGCGATATTGATAACGGGCAGCAGTAGCATTGCACAAAGCGTGGGCATCGGTACCACTACACCAGCCAGCAGTGCCATGCTGCAAATCAATAGTACCAACAAGGGCTTATTGATACCAAGATTAACTTCTGCACAAAGAACAGCTATTGCAAGCCCGGCTGCCGGCCTGCAAGTGTATGATTCGAATACCAACAGTTTTTGGTATTATAACGGCAGCGGCTGGATTGAAATGGGTACCGGTGGCAGTGGCGGCAGCAGTAACTGGACGTTAAACGGAACGGATATTTATAACAACAACAATGGAAGGGTGGGTATTGGTACATCCACCCCGCTGGCACCTCTTTGTGTGGTGGGTACCAGCACCTGGGGCACTGCGTCATTCACCGGTGATGCTTTTACTTCCCACTTTAACTATCCGGGTACTGGAGGCACCCAAAATACGTATATCCGGGGTGGTAATGCCGCTTCGCATGTTATTCTCAACGACGAAGCTGGCCTGGGTAATGTTGGAATCGGTGTTTCAAATCCTGCCAGTAAACTGGAGGTAAATGGCAACCTTTCTGCTATTGCCAACGCAATGGATATTTCGGGTATCATCGGGTTTAACGGTGGGGTATTATCACTCACCAATAAAAATGGCAATGGGCAAACCATCACTATTGACGGCAGTAATATACAAGGCCACACTTATACATTCAGTGGTACTTCATTCAGACCGGTTGTATTGAATCCTTATGGCGGCAATGTAGGCATTGGCACCAACTACTCGCCCACTTTTGCCAAACTTGAAATACGGGTGGCCAATGAATCTGTTGGCTGGGCAGCGGGCACCTCCACATACAATCTCCATACTTTCTTTGGTGGAAACGGAAGGAGTTCCAATAGTGAAGGCTGTTATGTTGGTACAGGCGGCACCGTTAGTAATGGGGCCGGGGCACCGCTTCACTTTTTCACCGCATCACAATGGGCACAAATGACCATTCTGCCCAATGGAAATGTCGGTATCGGCACCACAGATCCTACGTACAGGTTGTCTGTAAATGGAAATATCCGGAGTAAAGAAGTGGTGGTGGAAAGTAATTGGGCCGACTATGTTTTTGCACAGGACTATAAATTAAGTTCACTGGAGGAAGTGGAAAAATTTATTCAGCTGCACAAGCACCTGCCCAACATTCCGGCTGCTGAAGAAATTGAAAAGAACGGCCTGCATGTAGGTGATGTGCAAAAACGCATGATGGAAAAAATTGAAGAACTCACTTTATATGTGATCGGTTTGAAAAAAGAATTAGCCGAAATGAAAAGGAACGCTTACCAATATAAAAACTAAAAAAAATGAAAATAGTATTCCTTTTTTTATCGTGCTTCTTTTTTGCTTTCAGTCATATCGGTTCAGCGCAAAAAAAAATAACAGCCTGGAAAACAAAAGCAGTTGTTTCCTTAGAGGGCTATGGTAAGTTTGAAGAAATAATTATTGACAGCGCCGCCATTAATGAAGTGTATAAAAACAAGGTCCCTTTTCTTGAAATTACCATACCAGATAAAAATAATCAGCAGCTCACCGCTGTTCTTGCTGAAATGCCCATGAACCATGTACGGGTAAAAACCAATAACAAGGACTATATAACAGGCATAGAGTTGCCAAAAATTTTCCGGGGCAAAATAGCAGGGTTACAAGCCAGGCATGATGTACTGCTCACCCTTGCACCGGACTATATTTCCTTTACTGCGTATTTACCGGGAGAAACCATTACTGTAGAGCAGGACTCGAGATCGAATGGGGCTTATGTTTTATTAAACTCTGCTGATCTTGTATATAAAACCAATCCTTTCACTTGTGGTCTTTCCGATACAAAACCCGTTGATAAAACGGAGCAGCAACATTTTTCAAAAGTAAACAGCACACTTGCTGCCTCAGATAAATGCACTTTTGTGTTTGTAGATTGTACCAACCGTTTGTTTCGGAACCGGGGGGAGCATGTTCAGAATACCATTAATTATGTGTACAGCATCTGGAATGGCGCAGGCAATGCTTTCAGAAACGAACAGTTAAATGTGCTGATATCTGAGATAAATGTATGGACTGCCAGTGATCCTTTTGATGTTTCTTCCAGCACAACTGTGGCCAACAAATCTTTTGCAGATTTTTACCGTGATAATTACTGGGGCAATATGGCGATGCTGCTGGATTGGTCAACCCTGAATGCTGCTATTGCCGGTGGTTATGGCTGGGCAAAGTCTGTAGAACCCAATACCTGTGGAAATTATATTGCATCACCCAGCCCTGCATGGAATTTTGGCAGCTTTATTTATAATAATTTAAACCCGGCTGTTTTTGGCACCCTTAGTTACAGCAACTTCCCTGCTGCTGCCATTGCCCACCAGGTGTACATCTCTGTTCACGAACTTGGGCACTTGTTCAGCTCCTGGCATACACATTCCTGCAATTGGCCGGGCGGGCCTATTGATAATTGTGTTGCGCTGGAAGGCAGCTGTACTGCTACCGGTATGCTCCCCGCCACCGGGGGCACCTTTATGAGTTACTGTGACCAGACAAGTGTTGGGAACAATTTTAACAATGGCTTTGGAACATTACCAGGCGATACCATCCGGCAATTTGTAGTCAACAATGCCTGCATCAGCAACTGTACTTCCTGTGTGGCCAATGATGTGATAGGAAATATTGCCGTATCCGGTTTTCAACAGAAGGAAGTAACCAACCAGTTAATTGCTAACGGAAACCTCACCACGCCCAACGGTTTCTTAAAGTTAGATGCCGGAAGCCGTGTGGTATTACAGCCCGGCTTCAGGGTTACAGAGGGCAATAAAGTGCAGGTAATAATTGATGGCTGCGGTGGCATACGGTAACCTTTATTATTTATATTTATTGAATGAAGTATGTAATACTAATTGGTATGTGTTGGCAATTTGCCCTGGTAAATGCACAAACTTTCCAATTTAAAACATACACCGTAAAAGAAGGCCTCAGTAACAACGCCGTTTCTTATGCCATAAAAGATGACTACGGTTTTTTGTGGATTGCCACCAACAACGGTCTTAACCGGTTTGATGGCAACGCATTCGATCACTTTTTTAATAACCCGGCAGACAGTACCAGCATCGCCAGCAACGAAATACACAATTTGTTTATTGACGGAAAAAGACAATTGTGGATCACTACCATGGCAGGGTTGAGTCTGTATCATCCCCACACGCAAACCTTCAGCAACTATGCACCAGACACCACCATCATTTCAAAGATCGGCAGTTCCTATCCCGGTATTGAAGAAGACAGCAAGGGCAATATCTGGCTTGGTTGCTCCTATGGCCTGCTGATATTTGACCCGGTTACCAAAAAATTCAGTAACAGCGGCTGGTCTGCCTATGCAGATAAAGTAAAACCGGCAGATGCCAATCATTCAAGGGTGGTGGTGCTATGTATAAAAGAAAAAAACAACAACGAGTTCTGGCTCATGACAACCTATGGGTTATTTAGTGTGCATAAAGAAAGCAGGGATTTCAAGTACTATCCCTATCCAGGAATTAAAGACTATTTTGGGTGCCAGCTTAATTATATTGATGGCGATGGCATACTATGGATCGGCACTTACAACCATGGCATCATAAGTTATGACCCTGCTTCAGATAAATGGACCGGGTATAAAACACCAGAAAAAAACATGCTGCAAGCCAATTGGGATTGGGCATACGGTATTACTCAATTTAGTGGCGACACGCTGGTGTATTGTTCTCAAAAAGAACCGGTGTTTGTCAAAAAAAGTAAAACGGGTTTGTCATTTATTGAAGACAGCAGCTTTACCCGGATTTTTACAAAGAACGGATACCTGAATTTTATAAAAGACGGCACCAGGTTTTGGCTGCTTTCGTATAATGGTATTACGAAGGCTTTTCCTTCCAAAAGAATATTTTCCTTAACAGCAGCTGAGCAGTTTCATTATCCGGGACGTATCAATCCAATAGCAGGCAACCAAAATATCATCGCATTAGGCGATTTCACCCGGCCAGGTGTTTTGTATAATATCCAAACCAACCAGGCAGCAATCATCAAAGACAATGCAGGTAACACCTTAAACGGTGACCTTTTTACACTTAAAAAAATGACTGGCGATCACTATTTGCTTGCTACCAACAAAGCGCTCTATCGTTATATAGAAAGCATTAACACCGCCACCAATATTGCTTTGCCGGCAAAAATTTATTCTAATAATCCTTACGCACTGCGAAATATTGAATCTAACCATACTACCACCTGGATCAGATACCGGCTGCAAGGCATCATAGAATATAACAACGCCACTGGAAATATCCGCTACCTGCCGATTGGCAAGGGCAGCGAAACGCCCACCTATGCCAGCATGCTGTACGACAGTGTACAACAGGAACTATGGATAGGAATGGAAAATAATGGCATGTACATATATAACACCAATACTAAAAAGATATCCCATTATCCGTTCAATATTCCCCCATCGCAAAAAGGTGCCGCTATAACCGCTATGGCAAAAGGAAACAGCGAAACCATCTATGCGGCTGATTATAATTACGGGTTGCTTGCCATCAATACCCATACTAAAAAGTTTCAGCGCTACAGCAGCTATGATGGACTTGCCGGTAACACCTGTAATTTTCTTTGTAAAGATGGCCAAGGTAATATATGGTTAAGCACAACGGAAGGGCTTAGCCGCTTTGATACGGCAACAAAAACTTTTTCCAACTTTCCAGAATTAAAAGAAGCCACCATCTATGCTTCTTTTATAAGTGCCGGGGAAAATGGAACCATGTTTTTAGCAGCCCCCAATGGTTTTTATACCTGGGATGCTGATGATTTTATCACAACTGCAGCAACGGGCAAATTATATACACGCAAGGTAACCATGGGTGACCGGTTGATTGGCATTGATTCCGCTTTTCAATTTGCTCACGAAGACAACAATTTGTCATTCCAGTTTGGATACCGCTCTCTTGATTACGAAGAAAAACCACTCCTGCTTTACCAGTTAAACAACGGTGACTGGCTGCCGCTGAACGATGAAAACAAAGTTGCTTTCTCCAATTTGTCACCCAACCATTATGTACTTAAAGTAAGGGAGAAAAATGACCGTTCACAAACACTTACTATCCGGTTTGTTATTCAGCCGCCATTTTACAAAACCTGGTGGTTTCTCCTGCTGGCCGCATTGCTCGCCGCATGTATTATCTTCTATCTTTTCAGAAGGAGAATACAATCAGTAAAAAAGCAGGCAGCGCTCAAACAAAAAGTGGCTGAAACAGAAATGATGGCACTAAGGGCACAAATGAATCCGCATTTTATTTTCAATTGCATCAGCAGCATTGACAATTTTATCCTGGATAATGATAAAGACAATGCCAGTAACTACCTGAACAAATTCGCCAAACTCATCCGTAATATTTTAGACAATAGCAAAAACGATGTAGTGCCATTCTGGAAAGACTGGGAAACGTTGAAATTATACCTGGAGCTGGAGCAACTAAGAAGCAATTACAAATTCAGCTATACATTACAGGCCGATGATGAACTGTTAAACGGTCACTATAAAATTCCGCCGCTTATCATTCAGCCATATATTGAAAATGCCATACATCATGGATTTAACCCTTTGTCGGACAGAAAAGGAGAACTGTTTTTGAAAGCGGAGATAAAAAACACTGTTTTGGAGTTCACAATAAAAGACAATGGTATTGGCAGAAAAAAAGCAGGCCAGAAAAACAGTGTGGCACCTTCGCACCAGAGTTACGGCATGCAATTGACAAAAGAACGCATTCACCTTTTTAATGAAAAAAGAGGAAATGATATTGTTATAAAAGACCTGGCAGATGAAAACGGGCAGGCAGCAGGAACAGCAGTGACCGTTTTATTACACATTTAAAACCTTTCCATGCTTACAGCTATCTTGATTGATGATGAAAAAAACAGCCGGGATGCATTGCAAAAAAAATTGCAGGCGCACTGTCCCGAAATAGAAATTGTGGACCTTTGTAATAATGGCATCGAAGGCATTGCTGCCATCAAGGAACTTCATCCAGCTGTAATTTTTTTAGATATTGAAATGCCGCATATGAATGGCTTTACCATGCTGGAACAATTGACAGATAAGGATTTTGCCATTATTTTCACTACTGCATATAATCAATATGCCATCAATGCCATCCGCTATGGTGCCTTCGATTACCTGGTAAAACCTGTAGATGTAAACGAACTGAAAGGGGTTGTAAAAAGAGTAAGTGAAATAAAACAGCAGCACAATACAACAGAAAGGCTGAATATTTTATTAACCCGGTTACAGCAACCTGCGATGAACAAACCACAAAAGATTGCTGTGGCAACACATGAAGGTTTAGAACTGGTACCGGTTGATGCCATTTTGTATATGGAAGCAGAGGGCAACTACACTCATTTATATTTTATGGGGCAAAAGCCTTTACTGGCATCTAAAACATTAAAAGAGTTTGAAGACCTTTTAGAAGGCGCTGGCTTTTTCAGGATTCACAATGCATCACTGGTGAATCTTGTTTATGTAAAAAAATACATCAAGGGCGATGGTGGACAGGTACAATTAACCAATAATGTAGTGCTGGATGTAGCCCGCCGCAGAAAAGAAGAATTGCTGGAAGCGCTGATGAAGATAGCACCGAAAATATAAACCTCTAAAGTTGGCAGGCGGGCAAGCGACGCTGCAAGACCTTATCGGTTTTACTTATTTTTGCGGCATGAAGAAACCCGAATTGTTCACATGTCTTTCACCTGCCTTGTTGAATTTGTATGATGTCAGCAGCAGTGTTGTAGTAATTATTGATGTGTTAAGAGCTACCTCCACCATCGCCACTGCCCTGCACAATGGAGCTAAACATATCATCCCCGTGGATAGTGTGGCCGAGTGTATCAGGATTGGCAAACAGATTGAAGGCATTACAGCCGGTGAACGGGATGGCCGTGTGGCGGAAGGATTGGAACATGGTAATTCTCCTTTTGAATACTTTCCTGAATTTATAAAAGGCAAAGTACTGGTGCTTACCACTACCAACGGCACCAAACTGCTGCATATGGCGCTTGATAAAAATGCAAAGGGGATCATCACCGGATCCTTTCCCAACATTTCTGCCGTATGTGACTATTTGATCAAACAACAGCAACCGGTAATATTAGGTTGTGCTGCCTGGAAAGACCGGGTAAACATTGAAGATACTTTATTTGCCGGCGCTGTGATCAACCGTATTAAAGATCATTTTGATATCAATTGCGACGCTTCCGCCATGGCAGCAACCATGTACAACGATGCCAAAGCAGACCTGTTTGAATTTATGAAAGCAAAAAATGCTTCCCATTATCACCGCCTTACCAATTATGGTTTGGAAAAAGATATCCGGTATTGCCTCACGAACGATGGCGCTAACGTGGTGGTGGTTTTTGAAGATGGTAAGCTGGTGACGGCATAAAAAATTGATCCAGACCTCTGCAATACTATTCCGCCAGCTGGTTAAGGACTACCCGGTCAAAAGAATATTCCAGTAAATGGGAATTCATGACCCATTAGCAGGCAGGTAAAAAATGAACAGCCATAATTCAACTGTTTCTCTTTTGTCTTTTTTCTTCTCTAGCCTACTAGCCCACAGGCTTCCCTCTTTTGTCTTTTTTTCTTCTTTACCCTCTTAGCCCAAAAACTTCCCATTTCCCCTCCATCCCTCAGTTATTTTCCTTTACTTTTGCAAATTGCTTTTTTCACAACGGTGGTTTTGAAAAAGCAGTCATGATTGACCCCAAAAATTTATCGCTTGGCATTATCGCACCTTATCAAATACGTTTATAACACCGGCTCTGATGAAGTTATCCGTCGTGGAAAAAAGATCCATGGTTCTGGCTATGTGGAACTGGCCGAACATGATGACCTGATGAACACCGCTGTGTTTCGTGTAAAAGACGACACCTACAGCACTTATTACCGTGTGAACATACAGCAATACAACGATCCCAAAACATTGTCTGTACGCTGCAGCTGCCCCTACAACCTGGGCGATATTTGCCGGCACGAAGCGGCGGCCTTACTGCAATTGCAGGAACTCATTGATAAAAACATGCTGGGCGGTGGCAATATCCGTTACAACCAGTTGCACACCGTTATCAAAATGAAGCAGATTGACCTCAAGGTGATGAGGGTGGTTTCTTCTCCCGGCATATATGATGAAGGAGAAAACCTGGTGAGCAGCGGTGCGGTAACGATAACCAGTGCAGCCAACGAAAGAGTGGAAGGTACAGTGGAAGCAGAGGGAGAAAGCTGGCCGGTAGTGGTGCAAAAAAATGACGAACGCAATTTTGATACTTCCTGCAAATGCCCCGAAGAGGAACACCCGCTTTGTGTTCACAAAACAGCCCTGTTGCTTCACTTGTTTCAAAAAAGCGGGCCTTATTATTTTGACAGTATCCGCAACTGGGATAAAGAAAAAAATAAACTACTGCAGATCTACGGGTACAGCCTGGAAGACGACCTGGCAGGAAAATTTGAATTTGTTTACAAAGACGGAAAGCCTTTTTTAAAAGTGCTTGATACCACCATCAAAAGAGTGGCGCCCACTGCACCGGTTGCCAAACCCGCTTACATGCAAGGCACCCCGGCACTGGCCAAGCAGGAACAGGCAACTACAACAGTGGCCGAGGATATTGTGCCATCCAAAAAACTTGGTGTGGTGTTTAATTTTAATACCAATGCCTATCCCTACTTTTTAGTAGATGCGATACAAGGTGATTATAACAGCAGCACAAAAAAAATTGTGGGCAAAACGGAAAAACTCGACCTCACCAAATATGTAAATACCGAACCGCTGAGTGAAGATGATAAGATGCTGTTGCAGCAGGTAAGAAAGTTACAGGCCACAGAGATCAACAAATACCTCAACCGCAATTCTCCTTTCAGCGGCATCTGGGACAGCATCATTCATACCGATGGGGATGACCTGCCGGAAGAGACCAAATCGCTGATGGCAGAATACCTGCATCCCAAACTGAAGAAATTATTTGAAGAGCAGGCGAATAACAATGCCATTTACTTTCTGCCCGAAAAGAAAACTTTTAAAACAGAGCACCTGCAGGAAGTTGGTTTGAGCGATACTTTTTTGTCGCCACAGTTTAAGATCACCGCTGTTAACAGTCATTTTGAACTGCAATGCCGTTTTAAAATAAATGGCGCAGAACAGCCGGTTACAGATAATGAATGCAGCAGCAGCATCCTGTTTTTATACAACCATATTTTTTATCTCTGGCAAAAACCAGAAGATTCCTTACAGGCTGAAAAGTTTATCAAGAATGGCAATATAAAACTGAGCAAAGAAAACTGGACCCAGCAAATGCAGCGGACCATTATGCCGCTTACAAAAGATTACCATGTAGAGTTTGATAAATCGCTGGTGAAGGAAATAAAAAGCGGGGAGCCGGAAGTAAAATTGTTATTGCAGGAAAAAGGTGATTACCTGGTATTTCAGCCTGTGTTCAGCTACAAGGGTTTTGAAACCAAGGCAAATGATAAGGAAACGATCATTTTACCTGAGGGAGATAAGATACTGGTCATTCACCGCAATAAAGAGGCAGAGCAAAAATTCATTGATTCATTAGAATCGCTTCACTCACAATTCATCAAACCGCAGGAAGGCAACAGCCTTATTTTAAAAGGGGCTGATGTGTTGCGCAACAACTGGTTCTTTTTGTTTGTGGATGCCATGAAGGAATCAAAAGTGCCGGTATATGGTTTTGATGCCTTACGCAATTTCCGTTTTAATACAGCCAGGCCATCCACCCATATACATGTTAGCAGCGGGCTCGACTGGTTTGATGCCAAAGTGGAGATAGATTTTGAAGGGCAACGGGTAGGCATCGCCGATATCAAAAAAGCATTGTCTGCAAAACAATCCTTTGTACAATTGGGCGATGGCACCCTGGGTATTTTGCCAGACGAATGGCTGCAGCGCTATTCCCTGCTCTTTAAGGTGGGCGATGGCAGAACGGATAAGCTCAGGTTGTCAAAATACCACATGAGTGTGATTGATGAACTGTATGAAAACCGGGATGCCACCGAACTTAGTTTTAACCTGGATGAAAAATTTGAACGCTTAAGAGAATTTAAAAACATACCGGATATAGAGCCGCCTGCACAGCTGGTGGATGTTTTACGGCCATATCAAAAAGCCGGTTACCAGTGGCTGGGTTATTTGAACGATGTGGGCTGGGGAGGCATCCTGGCAGATGATATGGGTTTGGGTAAAACAGTACAGGCACTTACCATGCTGCAGCATTACCGGGATCAGAATGAAGGACTCAAGGCAATCGTTATTTGCCCCACTACCCTTATTTATAACTGGGAAAATGAAATAAGAAAGTTTACACCGGCCCTTACCTGGCAGATACATCATGGGAGCCTGCGCACGAGGGACCTGGAGCAATTACAGTCTGCCAATGTGATCATTACCACCTATGGCACATTGAGAAGTGATATACAGGTGCTGATGAAGATCAACTACGACTATATCATACTGGATGAAAGCCAGGCCATCAAAAACCCGGCATCAAAAGTTACGAGGGCAGCAGGTTTACTTATCGGAAAAAATCGTGTATGCATGAGCGGTACACCCTTGCAGAACAATACCTTCGACATTTTTGCTCAAATGAATTTCCTCAACCCCGGTTTGCTGGGCAGTATGGAATTCTTTAGAAATGAATTTGCCACCCCGATCGATAAATTTGTAGAGCAGGAGCAAAAAGATCATTTACGCAAACTGCTGTATCCATTTATCCTGAGAAGAACAAAAGAACAGGTGGCCAAAGACCTGCCTGAAAAAACAGAGACCATCCTGTTTTGCGAAATGGATAAGGAGCAGCGTAATATTTATGATGCTTACCGCAACAGTTACCGCGATAAGATCATGGGTACCATTGACCAGCAGGGTATTGATAAATCTCAACTCACCATTTTACAGGGCTTGATGAAACTGCGGCAGATATGCGACAGCCCGGCTATTTTAAATGAAGAAGAGAAATACCCCAACCATAGCATCAAGCTGGATGAACTTACCAGGGAGATCACAGAAAATATCGGCGAACACAAGGCGCTGGTGTTCTCCCAATTCCTGGGTATGCTGGGATTGATAAGGTCAAAGCTGCAGGAAGAAGGCATCATGTATGAATACTTTGACGGCAGCACCAATATCAACGACCGGCAAAAAGCGATTGACAATTTCCAGAACAACGACAACTGCCGTGTATTCCTGATCTCCTTAAAAGCAGGTGGTGTGGGTTTGAACTTAACGGCTGCGGACTATGTTTATATTGTTGATCCCTGGTGGAACCCGGCGGTAGAACAACAGGCCATTGACCGTACTCACCGTATTGGGCAAACGAAAAACATTTTTGCATACCGCATGATCTGTATTGATACCATTGAAGATAAAATACTGCAGCTGCAGGAACGCAAGAAAAAACTGGCGAGTGAACTGATCAGCGATGATGCCAACTTTGTAAAGTCGCTCACCAAGGCCGATGTGGAATATTTATTCAGTTAATTATATCCATCCACATGAAGAACCTGTTTGACAAAGCTGTGTATGAAGAAATTAACGGCAGATTGAACAGGTTGACCTCAGCAAGCCAGCGGCAGTGGGGAAAGATGGATGTGGCGCAAATGCTGGCACATTGTAAAAAGGCTTTCAGGGTGCCGCTGAGTGAACAATCGCCTCCTAAAATGTATCCTTTTGCATTGATCGGGTGGATGATGAAAAGCAAATTGTACAACAACACTCCCTGGAGCAAAGGATTGCCTACAGCACCTTCGTTTAAAATAACAGATCCCCGCAATTTTGAAAAAGAAAAGGCAGCACTATCGGAAATGATCAGCCGCTTTTATCACAGCGATCCGGCAGCAATAGAAAAAATTGTACACCCCATTTTTGGAAAATTTACCGGGGCGCAGTGGGGCATGGCGATGTACAAACATATCGACCATCACCTGGTGCAGTTTGGTGTGTAACCAGCCTGACCGTCCCGGTCTCAGTGGTTATTGCCGGCATTGCATCGCGGTCTTACAGATTTACTGATGCACACAAAGTACCGGTAATTGCGTATGATACAGCAGATCTTTTGAATGACTCCGGCTGAAGATCTTTTGCAGCAGCGTATGTTTTTTCGGAATTACCACAATCCAGTCCAGCCCTTTTTCGTCTGCATATTTGTTCAGTCCTTCTGTTACGCTTTCGCTTTCAATACTGTCGTATACGGGGTTGATATCGCTGAACAGGCTTTTAGCAGTAATGCTGCCGTTCAGTACATCTTCATCCACATTGGCATCATTGAAATCCACATTCAGTATATGCAGTTCCGCATTAAAATCCTTTACTACTTTCTTCAGTAGTTCAACCGGCGTTGTTTCTTCTATCTTTTTATAATCGCAGGCAAAACCGATTTTTACCACGGGGCTGAAGGTTGCTTTGGGAGGTACCACCAGCACCGGGTATTGCAGTTGCTGTATCACTTTTATGGTATTGCTTCCCACGATCAATTTGGCCAGGGCATCTTTTCCGGAAAGACCCAGTATGATCATGTCTGGTTTGATCTCTTCGCAAAAATCCGCCAGTCCCTCAGTAAAAGAAACCATTTCGGCTTTTGCATGAAAAGTAACCTTGCTCCGGAGGTTTTGCTGAACGGTTTCCTTGATGATTTCCAGTTGATGGTCGGCAGCACTCTGTAACTCTTTAGCGGTAAACAAGGGCCAGGCCACTTCACCGATACCCACTGGCATTTCGTAGGCATGGTATAACCATATTTCAGCGCCGTAAAATATGGCAAGGTTACCCGCAAATACAGCAGCGTTTTCAGAAGTAGCGGAAAAATCTACAGGGACTACCAGCTTTTTCATAACAATAATTTTAGGTGGTAAAAATATATACACGCTGCTTGGTCAAAAATGATATTCACTCCATTTATAACTGATACTTATCAGGAGTAAAGATAAACTGTACCAGCTATAATTGTAACCGTTGAAACAATTATTAATAAGCAGAATTGTATTTGTATGCCAGTTGTTTTATGACTATCTTATCAGCAACACGGTACCTTTTTTAATATTGTAAGAACCGCCACTGAATTTATACGAACAAATGAACACATAACCACCAGCCGCTGCAGCTTTGGCTTTATAATTGCCATCCCATCCCAATAATGAATTTGTGGTTTCAAAAACTACTTGACCATACCTGTTATAAACGGAGAAGTGGTACTCTTCTACATTACCGTAAATACGTGGTTTAAATGTGGCATTCCATATATCATTATTAGGAGTAAAAGCACTGGGAAAATAAATAAGTTTTGGACAATCCTGTTTTTCTATAACAGTAAGTGTATCTGACCCTGTGCAACCATTTTGGTCGGTAACGGTAAGTGTGTACAGGCCTGTATTTGCAATCGTAATCATTTTACCCGTTTGGGCAGTTGACCATTGATAGCTTTCAAAATGCTGTGTGGGTTGTAACACTATTTTTTCACCATTGCAAATACTGTCTGTAGGTAACAGGAAATTTCCGGGGCTGCTGTAAAGGGAACGTATGGTGATTGTGTCTGTACCCGTACATCCATTTTCATCAGTTACTTTTACATGGTAATCTCCCGGCGTATTTACAATAAATGTATTATTACCTGCCTGGCCATTCCATTCATATAGCTGGTAAGTTCCCGGCGTTATGACAGCCTGATTACCACTGCAAAAAGATGTGTCGTTACCAAGAAATGGCTGATCAAATGAATATTTTTTTACTTCAATTGTATCCACAGATACACATCCGTTATTATACACTGCCGAAACAAAATACTGGCTTTCCTGATCAATATCAATATAAGAAAGCTGGCTTCCATTACTCCAGGTATAACTGCTGAAACCTGCTGTCGCTGATAAACGCATTCCCCTGTCATAGCACAAAGAAGTATCGTTACCAAGGTTGATGATGGGAGACGAATTTACAGTAACTAAAAAAGAGTCCTTAACAACGCAACCTGCGTATCTTTCTGCCTCTGCATAATACATTGTTGTAACAACCGGGTAAACAATCGCCGAATCAGATTTGCTGATAATATCTATTTGCGGAGACCATGTATAGTTTGAAAACCCTGTTGTTGCAGAAAGCAAAACAGAATCTTTATTGCATTTTTCCGGCAAACCGGTTATGTTAAAACTTGTATCAGCAGGTACTACTTTTAATGTATCGCTTGAAATTCCACCACAATTGTCAATCACTTTTACAAAATATATTCCTGGTGCCGAAACGGTTAATACAGAGTCAGTGCTCATATCACTCCATTCATAAGAAAGATAACCGGGCCCGG